>Ga0126342_10002319_pt1 | contig 29398 bp, 22 predicted proteins | sample Cyp1metagenome_FD_92528 | JGI IMG/M metagenome (GOLD analysis project Ga0126342, IMG submission 92528) | Coral microbial communities from Lord Howe Island, Old Settlement Bay, Australia - Cyphastrea 1 metagenome | ecosystem: Host-associated > Invertebrates > Cnidaria > Coral ...
ACATACATACATACATACATACATACATACATACATACATACATACATACATACATACATACATACACACATACATACATACATACATACATACATACATACATACACACATACATACATACATACATACATACATACATACATACATACATACACACATACATACATACATACATACATACATACATACATACACACATACACACATACACACATACACACATACACACATACATACATACATACATACATACATACATACATACATACATACATCCTCCTCCTCATCATCATATTGGTGTATACATGCTTTAAATATACTTCAGGTTTACTGCATCTTTGCCAGTGCCTTCATGGCCAGCCGCAAAGGTCGGGAGGTGGACATTTTGCGGGGAGCTCTTCGGCAAGACGAGCGAAAGCGGGGGGGACCCGTGGGACTCCATGGATTTGGTGCTGGTCATTTTGATTTAGAACAATCAAAAATGGTGATTTCCATGGAGATTTCCATGATAAACCATGAATTTTCATGAATTTTCCATTATAAACCATGAATTTTCATGAATTTTCCATTATAAACCATCCAGCCAATGGGGTGTACCTTTATTCTAGGAAACCTCCAAGAACCCGAACTAAAATGGGGAATACACGGGGATTTTTAAAGAAATTATGATTACCAGAGGGTAAAGGGGACCGGGTTGGTCGTCCCCGAACCATCCCAAATTTGAGGGGGATAGTTTAGACTACGACCATATAATCCAGACGTGGGATAGCTGGTGACCTCTCGTTTCAAAAACCAAAAAATCAATTACAGAAACCATCTGAAACCTGATCGGAGGATCATGGGAGCTACAAGGGGACAAGACAGGGAAAAAATTGGGGGAAATCCTCCACGGAATGGTGTGTTTCAGGTTTGTGTATTGTTAATTGATGTTTCAGTTTGCCTTTGCAGAAGAGTTGGGATAACTGGCTATTTCTCAACAATTGAGTCCCCAAACAATTGGATAGTACACACCAAAAATGGCAGAGACAAAGTGCAGTGATTCTAGTTTTGGCCCTCCGTAATCCGTAATCCCTCCGGGATACAACTATAATTTATGGAACAAAGGACATGGGGATACAAATAGAATTGTGGATAGAACCAACAGCAATGGGTATGTATAGATAGCCAAAAGTTCTTGGTTTTGCAGGAATCTGTTTTGCACATTTTTTGTTCTCCAATTTTTCGCAGAGATTGCAGCGGAATTCCCCTAAATATCTTCGTGAATTCCATACTCATTGCCAGGCACCGGGCTATGCTCAAAGAGGATGGCCAAGAGGCCAAAGCAAGTTGCATCAAAGGATTGGTGAAAAAAAACAGCAAAGCTATGGAGACTTCAGCAGTCAAAACTCGTAAAATCGGGACTTCAATGGATTGGTTGCGAAGATCTAGAGGAACCTATAGGTCTTTTCTAGGACTTTCTCAAGGGTTTCTTGCACTTTTTCCCTTTAGCCAATCCTTGGACGAAGACAAGAGCACACCCAGATCATTCATTCCCTTTCTGTTGATGATATCATATCCATTGGCATTTGTTCTCCAACTTTTCATTAGTTGATACCCTCCATTGCCGCTGATTCATTCCCATGGGTTATTGGTCCATGCCTCCTGTTTTTGTTGCTTAGCATACCCCTTTCCTTATCATGGACATCCCCACTCCTAAAATGGGAGTACCCCAAATCATCCAAGTCATGGATGACCATGACGACTCGTATTGAAACAACCATTGTGACAACTGGGGATCCCCCATGACCTAAGAAACCTTCATATTCTCCCTCTTTCAGGTGGATTTTGCCGCGGCCCATGTACAAAGTGGCTGGGCCGGAAAAAATGGCGTGCCCAGATGTTCACATGATTTGACCATCAAAATTTGTGAGGTGTTGTTGATTGTAAACCAGGAAAATTTGAGAGGTTCACATGGTTCACCATCTTTAACCGATGTGGATTTGATTCCTGAACTTCTCCCCTTCAATGTGCCCAAAAATGAATAGGTTCCGCCTTCGCTTGGGTTTCGAGGTGTATTCAAACTTGGGGCAAGGGATCATGTCATGAGATTATTTGACGCCACCGGGCGTCATGGAGATGCGACTAAAGCATGTTTGGTCCTGACAATCAGTTGATGTTTGGTCGGTGGTTTAAACATCAACAACTCACCCATGAACCAGCTGCATTTCAATGTATTTCAGCTAAAGCGTTGCAGACAATTCCTATGGTTGAGGCTTCGAAACCATCGGTCCTGATATTTCTGCGTCTGAAAACGGGGTATCTCCATGTATCTCCCCCATTTATGTACTTTGTTCTTGGGAAAATGAAGGAAAATGAAGATAATCCAGCAAATTTGGAGGTTCCTAAGAAATCATATCAATATCTAATTCATTAGGAAAAACCATGATATTTTTTGTATTTTCCATGTTCCATGATTTTCCTATTTTAGACAAAGCCATAAAAACATGATTGTCCATGGAATAATATATATATATACAATAACCCATATACATATATACGTATTTCTATCAATATAGGATTATCCACTATTAACCATCATACACACGTATTCCATGGACAAACCCAATCCATCAAATTTGATTCCCTACTTATCAGACAAACCCTATAGGTCTTGAGAAGGCCATCGAGGAGCGAGAGGCTTGGCGCCTGGCAATCTTGGGGCCGTGAGATGTTGATGTGCATCGAACAGGTGGTGAACAAACAGGGGTTTTGCCAGCACAAATTGGGATTCAATGTATTTTAAATAATATATATGGATAAATTATAGAGATCTGATTCGGTATGATAATGGCCACCTGTTGGTAATCAAACATGGCTCGGAAATCCGCGATACATGGAGGTTTTATAGCTGGGATGTGTTTTTTTTTTTTAAATACAGTATGTACACCAAAATCAACTTCTGAATCATCATGAATTAAGATACGTTTTGTATTGTGAAGAACCATGGTTTCTTTTTAGAGAAATTCATATGGTATCCACAACAAGACACAATCCGGGCCATTTTCAGGTGATTATACATCATCTCGACTAGGGGTCTAGGGGCATACCCATCAAGAACCACAATATGGGGATGTTTCATTGTTGCGGATGCCTCATTGGTCACTTGATACTATCCCAGCATCCCCCTGCCGATCATGAAGCTATCTCCAGCAGATTAAATAGATAGATTACGATCTGGTAAATTTTCACACAGCCCCTGAAAAGAATCCATTTTTAGTGGACACTCATCTTCCAAATCCCTATCTGGCAGGGTCTATGATGGTCTATGTTAATTTACTAGAGGGTATGTATATATATAAATAGTATTGTATCAACCAACTTATTTGTTCCATTGGCTCCCTCTTTGGAATATGCATACACCATGACTCAACCCACATTGGAATAAATATACCATTGGTATACCATTTCATTCCATTGGCTCCATAGGTGAGGGTTTACCATTGGTATACCATTTCATTCCATTAGCTCCATATTCATGTATATAATGCGTGTTTTGCAATCTTATACCATAGTATATCATTATACCATGTCAAAATACCCAGCGTGTAGCATTTCAACCATACCCAACTTATATTCAATATTGCATATTTTATTACCACTATGTATATATATATATTATACTTTACCATCACCTATACCTTTCACTGAATCCATGGACCCTGCCAGGCGCAGATCTCGAAACTCCGCTCAGCCCTGGGCGTTGCGCCGCCAACGTGACACGCGCGGAGGCCCAACAGTGGTTGGTGTTTGGTGTTTGTGGGGTTAGAAGCCACTAATAAATATCTATAAATGGTTTATGGATAAGCCTAGGAATCGGGGACCGACCAGGCTTATAAATGTTATAAACCACTGGGATGATGATCCAAGTAGGATAAGTGAATTTAAGTGCTTAAACCTTGAATGAGTAGGGATTTCACCATGGTCCTTCAACCAAGGCATGGATTTCATCGTCAAACATATGGGGATTTCCTAAAATGGGAGTAGCCCTATTCATCCATTTTTATAGGATTTTCCAGTGTATATATGTGGTCCAGCGTTCCAACCCCCCTCCCCCCCCGCCGCCATGGTCATGGGTCAGCCATAGTACTGTCCCCCTCCCCCCCCTGTGGTGTGGTGGGGGTGTGGTACTGTCCCCCTCCACCCCGTGGTGTGGTGGGGGTGTGGTTATATAGTGGTTATATATATATATATATTATATGTTAATATGTGTATATATATATATGTATGCATGTATACAATACTATATATATATAATGTATATGAATATGTTTGTATGCGTATATATATATATGTATATCTAAGTATGAGTATGTGTGTATATATATATATGAATGTAAATGTGTATATATATATATATTTGTATGTATCTATAATATATATATATATATTTAACTATCAATATATAGGAAGTAGAAACATAGCACATGTATAAATAACTATAGGTAGCACGTAGGTACTTTGAGGGAGCATGTGTGCTACGGAGGTCGTCTAAAAGGTAGCATGTACCTAGTAAATGCGAGGCTGGTAGTCAGAATCGCTGCAAAAACCTAGCAATTTTTCATTTCTTTCTAAGCAGTCCAAATATGTTGCCAGGATTTGTTGTGGTGACTTGTCGTCCTTAGGCCACTTAGAGTCGAGGTCCATGGCCTGTTCCTGCTCATTGTGGGGTTGAACATCCCCCCAGTGAAGGGTCAGGCATTCCTAGTGAATATAAACATCGATGTACTGGTTGTTGGGTTGGAACATGAATTTTATTTTCCTATATGTTGTTCAATCACATCCATCTTTAATTTATTTAATTATATAAGTATGTGTCTAATAATCTATTCGCAAAGGCCTCTTTTCGCTCCCCCACCAATGTGAGGACCCTAAGCCAGACTTTCAGAGTTTGAAAACTGGTTCCCGAGTTTGAGAAACTGTTGGTCATGATCTACCAATAAGGCACATACGGACAAAGATCAAAGGATGTTTGATTCATCTTGATTCCATGTGATACATGAACATGTCAAAGAGCAAAACACACAGTAAAACGTAGTACAAAATGTCATTTCACCATTTGGACTTCATCAAACATTGTTCGTCTCCGTGGAACCACAATGGTTTTGTCCAGAAAACATATCCCATATAGATATCAGAACCTAGACATCACAAAAAACAACAACCTGATAACCTGGGGTCAAGTGCGACGGCAACTGCCCGTCCGAGGCAAGTACAAGGCGATGCAGGCCCAGCCATGGATAGTGGTCAGCCAGTGGGCCGTTGGTTGCTCCAACCTATTGTACATGGACAAATTATAGCCTCTTTTGGATACTTGTTGGTGGTAATTTTATGCAATTTACGGGTTTTTTACCACTTGTGTTTACCCAATTTACCAACATTTACCTGTCTGGGCTGTTGCTGCAGCCCTAATTGTTAAATGGGTGTGTCTCAAAATTTGGGACATGTCATTTTGATATGGGAAATTGTTGTGCTCTTATAATGAATTTGGAAAAAAGGGGGCAGCCTATTTTCACACAAACGCTACAGTAGATCAGACAGTCTCTTTTTGTGGTGAATCCTCCCAAATAATTTCCGGTGAATTTCATGTAATCCAGACAGAAATTTGCTGGTTTCCAATTTATGGATATTTTTTTGGGGGATCCATTGGGGATCCCCATAAATATCGCTGGTTTTTGTGAAAAACGGACACCTCCAATTGGGGATGGTACATAAGAATAGTAGTAGACTGCCAAGAAAAATGGTTGATATCCTACATATATCCTACATCGCATCCAACAAAAATGGGGTTGCGACCCATTTTGAGCTCCAATTGTTGGGATCCGAAAGGAACCATTCCTATTGCTGTGCGTACTTACCCTGCAGCGGCAAAGTCTTTTTCAGATAATCGAACAGACTCCATGAAGAGAGCTGATCATTCGTTCGCTGTGCCCCAAGGGATCCTTTGGGTAGTTGCTGTCTATCCAAAGGAATGGTGGATAGCAACTGGTCCATGTCTTCCACCCTGTCAGGCGCACAGCCGCTGGGAACTCACGAAGGCATGAAGATCATGCGGGACAATTCCTCCATTTGAATGCGGACACCTGATAGAGAAAATGGTTTGAACTTGTCACATGTTTCAACAAATTCAAACACACTGCTAGCTGTGTTGGGATGGTTCGAACATCTGGGACGCTGGAAGTCAAACCATTTTCTCATCAGGTACAGTGAAGGCCCCCCTACCAGTAGTAAATGGATTTGAACATACCACTGACCCCTGGCTATGATGTTTTGATTGATGTGTCGTATAAAAGTCAAATTGGTTTGAAGAAACCATTTACAACTTGGAGGGCCCATCAGTGTATTCGATCTTTTCCACCTTGGCATCTCTGGCTTCTGGCAAAGCCGAACGGCCAGTGCTAAGTGACACAACTTCCGCCGGGCGGCTTCATCGCACGGCGGCGTGCGAAGTGCTCGTCGACCAAGGGCATTAAAATGAGTTGGGTGTATTTGGGAAATATATGGTTCAACGATGTTCAATGATTACCGTCATGATGAGAAGTAAGGGAAACCACCCTGATTTGCGGAGAATAGACGTTGCGCTGAAGTAATGCGTTTTTCTTTCCCTAAAAATCGGATGGTTCGGTGGCGAAACGACCAATTTTGCAGACCCTCAATGGTCGCTGATGCTGCTTTGTTTGGGATTATACGTCCATTCGTTTGATGAACAACTATGAAAAACTCCTATTTGAAAGTCCAGCATCAATAATTCTCTGTGTGATTTCCGTTGTGCGGCCACTCCTCAGTGTATGCCTTGACCGTGCCATTTTTCCATCCCTGCTCCGCGACATTCAGCTTCTCAAAAAGGACAGCGTATGGAAAGGGTTTCAACTTCCAGAGAAGTCCAATTCAAATTCATCGTTGCAGTGAATCAACTTCCATCAACTTCCATCAGGACCACCAGGGCTATACCAGGGGTATACCGTCGTCAACCCCAAGTCGTGGATCAAACGGATCAAACCTTCTCACTGCGGCGCACGGTCTGACCCCAAAAGTCTGGAGCCTTGGGAGCAGATTTGGGAGCACCGGGTCCGGTGGGATCCTATGATTTTTCAACGGATGTTTTGACAACATATAACAAATATAACATGTAATATATTTATGTATATATAATATAATCTTTATATATATATATATATATATATATATGTTTTAGTAATTTATCCTTTCTATGTTTATCCAGTTGGTTGATTTTCATCTGTTTAATGATATATATTTTGTTTAATGTGCTGCATAAATTATAACGACATCACGTGGCGACGTCAATGGAGTCATGGGAAGTGTAGGACCAAAATGTTCTTATTTCAGGCTAATAATTTATCCAGATAATTTATACATAATTACAATTCGACCATACACAGATATGGATATATAATCATATGTATATATTATATATATACACGTGTAAATATATATATATATATATGTAATATACATATTAATGGCATACAATATGTACATACAATATTATATACATTCATTTCTCAAGTTTCAAACCTGTTTTGGTTTTCAGCTAGGGTTGAAGCCCGCCCGCCAGATTTGACCCATTTGTGGCAGGTTTTTTTCGCGGAAACGGAGATTTGATCAGGACCGGAGAAGGGGGGAAGAGGGAACCAACAGCCAAAACCGGGAATACGAATCTCCCCGGCAGAAATGGGGCTGCAAGCAAGCAAAAAACTAATCAAACCATTTGTCCTGTCCTTACTGAGGCAATTTAGCAATGCCCTGTTGACGCCTATTGATTGATGATGAGGTCTAGGCTTGATTCTGATCATTTGTTTGGTTCATGGGAAGTGCACAGCAATCCACAAACTGGGAATGTGGCCTTCAACAGTTCTGTAGAACTACAGAAGATTTTGGGCACTGCTGGGCACTGCTGGGCACTGCTGGGCACTGCTGGGCACTGCTGGGCACTGCTGGGCACTGCTGGGCACTGCAAAAAAAATGTTAAACGTCAGACTGCTTGTTTGACCTCGGACAATGATGATTAAGCAAAGTCTTTGTCCCGTGCTGTTCAAAGGGGCTTACCTCTTTTGATTTCACGGCCGTAGTGAAAAAAAACTATTTTTCAGCCCAATAAAGAGCGGATTGCCACCAACCTACTGGGGAGCCCCCACAAGTTACAGTACCAACTGATTAGTACCTAAGGTATATATATCAACATATCGCAGTTGGAAGTTGTTCCAACCCGTTCCAAGCTTGTTTCCTGGGTTCTAGCCTCAGCCGAGCATCTAGGAAACCAACTTCCCTCAGGTTCCGCCGAATCCAGCAGGAGACATGAACCAGTTTGAGGAAGCACTCTCTCAGCTGGCATCTTTGCATGCCCAGGACCTGACCCAATCACTCACAACCGGTAGATGGGGGATACGCTAACTCCAATCAATTATCAAAGAACCAGGGACATGGATATAATTGCAAACAGTGTCTTGCCCCAGGCTTGTCATGGGTAGAGTCATGGGTGCAGTAACTCATGACATGCCATTCCAGATGCCTTCCATGGGCACGTCCATTCCATTGGGGATACCGCAGCAGTGATATCCAAGGGATTTTTTCTTAGTAACCCCCTGGTAATCAAAAGTGACAATCGAAAATCCATCATTTGTAGATGATTTTCCCATGAAACCCTCATTTACAGCGGATTTCCCAGCTTACCATGTTTGTTTACCTGAGGGTACTGGCAGGTGGGGTTGGACCAGACTCCAACGTTGTGACTTTGTGCAGAATTTCAGTGTTTAGGCTCCTATCTGCTGTAGGTTCTCTGTAAGGTCCCAAGAATTGGAGGGAAGATTTGCAGGAAGCCTAAAAACTCAAAACCAATGGTTTCCTGCGGAATTTTCCTGAGCCACACCATTGAAAGGTTTCTTGACTTGGGAGGTTTTAGGGGAGGTTTCAGACATAACCGCTGGTTCGGTGGAGGACCTTGAGCGTCCCTTAACAGCAGGATCAACCCCTTGGTGCAGATGGGGATAAACACCAAGTTACCAAGTTGCCCTGTCAATCTTTGGTCAGATTCATGGTTTATCGATTTTCCCACCAACCCTGGGAGTGTTTAACCAAGAAGGATGGTTAGTAGGGTGGTATCATTATGGATCATCAGTAAAATTGCTTCTTACTTGATTTCATATGATTTATTTAGTGTTTTATTTTGACATATAGACCCATTCAGACACCTTGATTTCAAGACGTACCTATCTTTCCCATCGTTCAGCTTTGTTGATTCATGTCCGACTGGAATGATTCCTCAAATTCTCCCAAGGTAAGGCTCCCCAGTGATGTTTCTTGGTTTACTAAACCCAGCTAGTTCGTCAATCAGCTCTAAATCCCATGACATGCCCCAATTTTGGTTGGTTAAATCAACATTTTCCTATGGATTCCTCTGCTTTTCGTATGGTTTCCTATGATTTCCTATGATTTCCTACGGGGGCCTCACCTAAGGTTTGTAAGGTCCCGTCTCTGGCAGGAGCTCACGCGAGTCCAGACGGAGCTGCAAACGAAGATCGAGCAACTACAGGACGGGACGTGGCAGCCATGGGACAAAAAACGACAGTCGGAGGATGGATGACGATTGAATGATTGATTGATTGATTGAGTGATTGAGTGATTGATCGAGTGATTGAGTGACTGATTGATTGATTGATTGATTGATTTGATTGATTTGATTGATTTGATTGATTGATTGAGTGATTGATTGATTGAGTGATTGAGTGATTGAGTGATTGAGTGATTGAGTGATTGATCGAGTGTTTGAGTGACTGATTGATTGATTGATTGATTGATTGATTGATTTGATTGATTTGATTGATTTGATTCATTTGATTGATTAGATTGATTTGATTTGACTTGATTGATTGATTTGATTTGATTTGATTTGATTTGATTGATTTGATTTGACTTGATTGATTTGATTTGATTCGATTCGATTCGATTTGATTTGATTGATTGATTGATTGATTGATCGATTTCATTGTTTTTTTTTTAATGTGGTTTAATCATCTTGGCTATTGATTTGTTTGGGATTGAATCATCAAATAGGGATTCCGACAAACAGAATGGGGCTAAAGGCCAGAAATTACTGTATGGTTGGTTGATGTTTTTTTTTTTTCAGGGCTCCTGCTAGCCTTTACATAGGGGATTGTCATAATTCATGAACAAGCATCGCAGGTTGCTGTACTTTATCCAAACCCCTTTGAATTGAGCAGTGTCAAAAACCTAATCATTGAGAATCCCCAAAATAATCATTGGTTAATGGAGATTCTTGATAAAGGAGGGGAATCATCTTGAAGATGACCCAACAAATCTCGTGTGAGATTAACATTTACTGTTTGATACTTAGACTGAATTTTGTGTAATTCTCCTAGTTACCTAGTTTGGGGTTCATATCATTTTTTTCTGGGTCCCATTTTTGTATGTATAGTATACATATATATATATTTTATACCTATTCTACATATGCAACAACAAATGGACCAGCTGGTATATTGCAACCGTTTTATTTGGCATACCATTTCTTATCATTGTTCATTTGGCATACCATTTCTCTTCCAGAAATGGTGGACGAAAACATTTAAATTATATTTATATCCATTTACTGGAAAACTTATATTTGAGCCTACAAACACTGGTTTCTGTAGTCCATTGCATGTTCCATAATGAAAAGTAAATCAGAATCCATAATTCATAGCCATAGTTCATAATCCATAATCCATAATTCATAATCAATAATTGTAAAATTCCTCTCAAAGTAAGTCAATCCATAGCCATAGTCCATTGCCAAATTGCACGGTGGGAACTTCCACCATCTTCCACCAGACATTGGATTAGGCCTCCTTGATGGAAGCTGAAGCTCTGAAGGCCCCAGATTTGAGAGTTTCGCGGACCATTCATGGTTGAAACTGGGAAAACTGGGGTTGAAAGCAGAAACATGATCAAATAAATTTGGATATAATTTGGATTCAAGCTATCCAAGCATCAAAGTTGAAGATGCTCAAGAAATCCGGGTGTGGAGTTTCTGGAAACCACCCACATGCTGGCTATTTAATTTGTTGTTTCATGGAAGCCACGTTTGGAGTACCAATTTTTGAGTTGTATATTGCAGCTTCAGTGTTTCCTTTTGACCCACACCCTTGGGTATGTGTCAAACACAGTGGAAAATGATGGGAGTTGCACAATGCCGATGCAACAAATTTATGAGCAGCAAAACCCATTTCTGAGGAGGATTTCTAGTCAAGAGAGAATGACCCATGTTGAGGGTGCTAACTATGCACCCGCCTGAAACGAAGTGCGAAACATGAGAATTGTCAGATGAATTCCCCTTTTATTCTTTGCCATTTGTTGGGTTTCACACTCCAGGTGTAAACTCTTGACCTTTTCCCCAAATTCGAACGATTGTATGGGGATGGGTCAAAACCCATTATTGCTTACTACCGTATTTGGGAGAATAAACATTAATCAACAAGTTGTTTTGGGGTATCTAGGGTACCAGGGTTTGGACTCACATATGTATAAATATATATATACATACATACATACATACATACATACATACAGATCGATCCATCCATCCATCGATCTATCTATCCAAGATCTATCTATCTATCTATCTACAAATAAATAAATAAAGAAAGAAGTAAATCAATAAACAAATAACTATACTGTAGATAAATAGAGAAGTATACATATATGTCAATTGGGCAATTTCAAAAACATGGTGGTTGTAAACGATTATATACATAGTGGGAATCCCTATCAACCCATCTTAATTTGGGATGTTTAAAGATGCTTTTAACACTACTCAATTTTGCGTGTGAAATCGGTCAATCGGTCTGTCTGAAAATAGGGTACAGGGTCTCCACAAAATCCCATGGTTGATCCCCATCAAGCTCGCCATTCTTGGTGTGCACACCATTTCCAGACGCAGCCCATTATGTACATTTGTTATATTCACCGAATGGAATGACAAGAAGAACTACAGGAAACCCCTATGAAGTTTAAAAAAAACAGTTTCTGGTTAAGACTTGCCTTTAAACAAATCCATTGTATACATCAGTTATATACATGTTTAATCCCCGCTCCCTAGTGAAAAACACCACCCAGAAAGCATGATTTAGCAGGGGATTTACACATACCCTCTGGTAAACTAACATAGCTATGGAAAATCACCATTTTTAATGGGAAAATCCACTATAAATGGCCATTTTCAATAGCTATGTTAAATTACCAGAGGGTAGTTTTTCTGATTGTCTCAAGCCATTTCCCACCAGACTGCCGCCGCCGAACCGCAAGCCCTGGCGGCGGCGAGGGGGCCAAATAAATGGTGGGGTCGGAGCTAGGGGTATCCATAGTCCTGAGGGAGCCAGAACCACATGATAGCAATATGAGTATTCTTAGGAATACAAGGGGGTCCATACTGGGATATATATATAATTATATATATATGAGTATATATATATAAACACTGGACAAATAGAACCAGAGGAGTATACATAATTAATGGGAATATCATGGTGAGTGGGGAATGTGGTTTATATTGTGGTGTGGTTTTGCATCCTGAAAAATGGTGGATTTTTGAGACCAACCATTTCATGGGGATATTTTATGGCTAGTTTTAGTGGGATATGTAAGCAACGACCTGGGTGTGTGTTGGAGATGGGTTAACCACCAGATTTTGGTATTTTTGGACTAGCCCATATCATGATGCCATGCCTTATAAATATATTTTCCGCCATCAAAAGAGTATTTCGGAAATTCTACGTCAAGTCGTTTTTCGGTTGGTTTTCTACATCAAGTTGTTTAGATCACCATTCGCTTTATCGATCCTACTACTTCTCAAGGCCGATCTTTTTCGGGCGTCCCCATAGGCCATAGCTATGGTATAGATGGCCGATTGATAGATGATTTACCTTTAAGCCATGGTGAGTTTCCATAGCTAATTACGTTGATCAGAGGGTACCTGCGATTGTTTTTCATACTTCGGAAGGGCCCTTCAGTCGTAACTTGGTTTATAAATGTTTATAACCACATCGAACTAAGGATGCATCACCACAAATCCAACCAATAGTTAGCCTTATAAATTAATTTCCTTACCATGAATCTCGTAACTTGGTTTATAAATGTTTATAACCACATCGAACTAAGGATGCATCACCACAAATCCAACCAATAGTTAGCCTTATAAATTAATTTCCTTTCCATGAATCAACTATATCAACTATCAAATTCCATTTTTCTTGGTTGAATTCCAATTCTGAAGACTGACTCCCTCATCCCGTTTGTTTCCCCATGTCCGACGTACCTTCTTTGCTGAGGTTATTGAACACATTGCTCAAGAGTTGCAGGAACCGGCGCTGGCACAGGAAGCTACCCAGGCGCGGCGAGGGGCGTCAGTTTTGCTGCATTTTGGTGCCATGCTACTTGGGTTGCGAGGAATTACAGTATATATATGATATATACAATATATAATATATTATATATCATATACAATATATATATATATATAATATAATATAATATAATATAATATAATATAATGTAATGTAATGTAATGCAATGTAATAAAATGTAATGTAATATAATATAATATATATATAATATACTATATTATCTTATATAATATTGTATTATATATTATAGATTGTCCAACACATGTTGATGGGGAGAATGATGATCGACCATTGGATTCTAGGGGTCCCTTACTTTTTTCACATTCCTAGATGTCGCTTATTTGCACATATTTGGACTGTCCTACTATTTGTAGCCCTCTCCCGAAGTGTGCCACATCTGAAATTTGGCAGTGGCATCCCTAGTATTGCTAGTTTACATGCCAATGTTCATTAATCCATCATGTGGTTGCGAAACTGTTACTAGCTCCTTGGCTCCGTATTTAGTATGGAAATGTAGGGAATATGGATACCCAATCGCTCCCTTCACCGCATCTTCCCGAGAGTCGCCCATCTTCCCAGGAGTCGCAGATGGATGAAACGACGAAGCATCGAGGTTGGAAGCAGCGTGGGGAGGGATTTTTTGGGTCCATAAATTGCGGCCCCAAAATTACCCTCTGGTTTCTACATACCAAAAACTATTGAACATCACCATGTTTAATGGGTAAATCAACTATTTCGACTGGGCTATTTTCAATAGCAAACTGTTAGTCATTACCAGAGGGTATAATTTTTGGGGTGAAATTGATGATACGCCCTAGGAATTTGGGGTCTCCCAAGTTTTCATCCAAGTTTAATCATTGGTCAAATCTGATTGGGAAAGCCATAATTCAGTGGGGCGCCCCCCATTTTCCGAAATACCCCCATTTGATCCCATTTGGAGGCTGCAGATCCAGAAATGATATACTACGTAAAGTGAACATGATTGGCTACATGGAGTCATCGAACATCATTGAACCATGTTTGAAAAGTGGAAAGTCTTGGAATTAATGACAAACAACTTGGTTTTTGTATTTATGATGAATTATTCAGATCAATGGAACAAAACACTCTTGGAAACGTGATGGTGCAAAAACAAGTCTCTTGAGCCATATATATATATATTTGTCATTTCCATATCATTCTATATCTACCTATCTATCTATCTATCTATCTATTTATCTACCTATCTATAGGCTATGTATTGATTGGCCATGCTGCTTACAGTGTCCTCAATTCGGACAGGTACTGAACTATTGATCAATGCGCGTGTTTCCTGACAATCTCCGGACACTTCAATCCCACCAAGCATCCTTTTGTCCAGAGGAGCATATTTTCTGAGTTACAGAATTGGTAGATATTTCCTTGCTATAAAGCACACTCCAAACAAGATCCACCATGTTCAAACTTTCATATTATGGGGTGAACATCATCTACAGCATCCTGGATTTTTTTTTTGTCTACCTTAGGGTTCCTCTTGCAGTCCTAAGTCCTACTTATTTGGAAATCCCTAACTCTTGGATAGTGGAACTGCCCCTGCGGCCCTGCGCGCAGTTTATGCAAAAGCTCAGCGTTGGGCCCAGACGTTGTCGATGGAAGCTCCGCAATTTTTTCATGGATTTTGGGTCTTGGACACCAAGGTTTGGTACTGTTTGTTGATTAAACATCTCCCCCAAGATGGTGAGAGTCGCAACTCTCACTAAGTCATTGAAGTCACCTCAAGAAGGCACCAACTCTTTGAACATGCTTGAAGTTTATATGTTGAATCCAACTGTTGGTTTCAAGCCTGTTGAATCAATATACGACCTTCATCCTACCCATCCTACCACAAGTGGATGTTGATCCTGATCGACTGGTTGGCAGTTTCGCCCACAACACCTCTTAGGGCTTCCAAGATTTAAGGGTTGAATATTCAGGATTTTGAGTTTTGGTGTGGATAAACATGTTTTTGGCTTAAAAACCTCTGGTTTTTCCATTTACAGTTTTAGGAGAACTTGTATAACTTGTGCAATGGACAGGCCGCCTCCCCAAGCAACGAGGATACTGGGTAAGCCTTACGCCGCGGTCAAACCATGGGGAGCACTGCCATGGAGATATGCCCCATACCCAACTGGAAGAAGAAATCCTTTGGGAACTAAGATGGATGTGAACCACAAATGCTGGGATTTTCCACTCTAATATCAAACTGTACCCTCTGGTAATGACTAACGTAGCGAACTGGAAAGATCCACCATTTTCAATGGGAAAATCCACTATAAATCACCATTTTCAATAGCTATGTTAAATTACCAGAGGGTACACTTTGCCATTTTCTCCCGACATCCAAACCTATACCCCCTTTCACCGATGGTGGGGCTGTAGTCGCCCCAGGTCCGTGACGTTTGAGGATGAGAAGCGCGAAGGTGCGAAGCGGGGATGTTCCAGTGCAATTTTTGGAATGAAAGTTATGGGGCCCTTCGGGGATTCTAAAAGCCAACCTGGGTGATTGGTTGTTTTTATATGTTTTTTATTTCTCATGATGTTTTATGATGTTAAATCCATTTAAATCCTGGATATACCGGGATGATGATCCCAATTGACTTTCTGAATGATTCCAGGGGGGCTGAATGACCACAACCAGTTAACGAATGGCTATATGGGCCCCGATCCAAGATATTTAAGCCCAGGTTCCGTCCGCAGTCGACTGTCGAGTGTCAAGCTCAGCAACGATGTGTTGCCGCCTGTGGGTGTAAAATCACAGAGCTTTGAAGAAATCCTATGGATTCTGTGCATTACCCTAAGTTGGTTACTGGTGGTAACAGTTGGATGATGTTCTAGATGGACATTTAATGACCTCTGACCCTGAATCACTAATGAAAGTATGGTTTGTTGAGCACTAAATGGGAGTACACAATCGGTTATCACTGTTTCTCCTATGCCGGCGCGACTTCATAGCGATCTCACACCCGACCGCAGAATGATGCTTCATCATCAAATTTAAACTTGAATTTCTGTTTTTGGGATCGATTGTATAAACTGTCCACATGTATGGTATGCACAATTTAACGAATTTCGTGGCTAGATGATAGTTCACGTATCCATATAGATTCTAAATATACCATTCATGGAACATGCCACAGATTGGCACAGTAGCAGGGGGTATTTCCAAAAAATACTCAGGAGAGCAGCGCGAATTTCGCCAGCACAAGGGTTCGAAGCAAAATGGGGATTGAAGCTACAACAGTCAAAAAACAAGACATGGGTATGGATCAACACCTATTAATACCATTTTTAGTGGGATGAACATCCATTTACCAGCTATTTTGATGTGAACTACAGGGGTACAAGGTTTTGACACACTGCCACATTTGAAGGTGATTTGAGCAGAATCTGGGGATTGAAGACAACCCAAAAAAATGACCAGAGGCCGTGGCTCCAGGTTCTGACGAGAAGACACGGCTCGAAATGTTGGAGTGTCAGCGAGGTCTCCTGACGTTTCTTGGCCCTGATTTTCTCGTGACGGTTTTCGCAGGAGTTGATGGATCTAAAGATTGGGGCAATTGTTGGGCAATGTGGGGCTGAGCCAATAGCATAACCAGCCCATAATATATTCTACCAGATTCTACCAGAAATGGCCAAAACTCATCTCAAAAGATGGTGAGTTTATGGCATTGGGGCGGTGAATCCCACAACACCATTCCGAAGGACTAGTCATTGTCATTGTAGAAATCCCACTGTTCCCTTTTGAAGTTGCAACCCAGGTCAAAAAAAGTCCCTCAAAAGTCAAAATAGTTCCCCCATGTTCCCCCCATAGCTGTTGAATCTAGGGTCACATCGTATGATGGTATCATGTGTTTCGTGCATGGAATTAGTGGCTTTTAGGGATGATGAAAAACATGTCAACTGATGTGTCGCTGTATCACAGGTATCAGTATCACTCCAAAATAAACGCTCAACAAATGACGGTTTAAAATACCAGTAATGATCAATTTGGCGGGTAAATTGCTACTCCAAATGACTTCACATGACTTGATCCATGATGATGTGTAGGTCCAACATGAACGAAGAAGCGCGGAGCAAACTCTACAGAATGCAGGAGGACGCAGACAATTGAAAGCTAATTCATGCGCCGGACCATACCTAAATTGTAGTGAAACCATGTTAAACCTTGGCTTATGCAACTTTTTTGTGCAGGTGATATAAGATCATACGGCCATGACAAATGTTGTCACCATGCACTAAGCTGATGCATCATCCATAACAATATCGTGGAAATCAGTTGGCCAAATCTTTTGTTCCCTTCAGGGACCCGTGTTGAACCATATTGAAACGATGATTTACAGATCCAAAATGAGCAATGGTTGACGAATTATGGAAAAAGACTTGGAAAATGACCCATAGATTAAACATGGATAAAAATGGTAAAAAAGTGAGCCACAAGAAAAGCATCCCATAGGTCCATACCTTGGGTTGTCTGAGTGCTGGAGTCAATGGAGTCTATCCAATTCTGGCTTGGTCAAACAGGAGATGTACAAGAAAGAGAAGGCTGTGTCATGGATTCTGATGGGAAAGTGTGGTAAAAGCACACCATTTGTTTTTCATAATTGCTAGTTTCATGAAGCCAAAAACCACAAGTCTCACAGATTTCTCACAGATTTCCAAGGTGATCTCGAGAAATTTCACGAAAGGCCCTGATATATAGGTTTGCCTGAAAATATGGTACCCCCTGGTACCCCCAAATTTTGATGGGTGAGAAATCAGCCGCATAGGCCATCGGAGAGATCAACGCAAGGGTTCGAAATCCTTCCGTGAAGGACAGCAGAGCCAGTTCGTTGATGGCCCCAGCCAAGTGCTATTGATTCCCCCCCCAAAAAAAGCGCTGACAAGGTGAATGGTTGAGCCATCAGACTCCGAAGGGAGATTCATCCTGTGGGGCGTGTGGGCTTTTGGTCAAACTTATGGTACCAACAGGCCCGCAGTTTTTTTTGGTTTTAGTCTCAGCAGTACTGACGCAAACCATTTTCTGCTTGGTGGTTTCAAACATATTTTTCCACCATATTTGGAATGGTGATCCTCATATTTTTCAGATAGGTGGACACCATGAATCACCTTGTTGAAAAGTAATTTACCGCTATGTCTATGTCTTAGAAACGGATTTTTAGTTTCTACCTTTCTTGGGGTTGAAAAAACACATTTCCATATCCATATGTGGCTGAAGGAGCAGGAAGGAGCAATTGAACGGAAGGCGTGACCGGCGTAGGGATGGAACTGGCCATGTCTAGTCGTTGGGTAAACAACTGTAATTAGCTAATTAATCATTATTCCATATTATTCCCTTCCCCTTACCCTTTGGTGTCATCAAACATGGCTGGGAAATCCCGGCACTTGATGTATATTAGTATTTATACATGTAGTAACTAGCAAAACACATATTTCTTTCCAGGGAATCTAAGACGACGTATCTGTGGTTTACCACATCACGTGCCATGGCTGCCATGTTTTTGGGGAATCTCAGAGATTTGGGACACAAAAAATGGTGCAGGGTATGTTCAAACGTTGGTCAAATCGCCTAGGAAACGATCACATCTTGATTTCTTTCGGTGGCATAAAGCTTTTCTGCGCAAAGCAGGAGGGAAATCCCCTAACACGTCCCTTGTTTTGCAGACGGAAATATATGTCTTTCTTCGCTGTTCAGTCCCTGTGTTTCTCCTTCGCCTGACGAAAATCGTTGATTGGCAGGTCACTTTGGCGTGTATCGTGCCTTGGTAGATAGATGATTTGGGCAGGGAAAGAGGATCCTTATGGATCACAACTAACCAAGTAACCACGAAAAATGCGTCCTGTAAATGCAACGTGGAACAAAGAAAAGGTCTGGAAGGCGGTTTTCCGATTGGATAGGGTAATTTTGGAGTTGCATATTAAACTTCGACCTCTTGGGGGTGTGGATGGTTTGATATGGTTTGATCATGTTTGATCATTTCAGCAATTCCTAAGAACTCCTAAACATGACTGTGAGTCCACTGGAAGCCCAGTTGTTCATAGTTTTTCGACACCTTTGCAGCGGATTTCGACACATATTCTGGCTTGATCTCGTGCGGACGGATTCCCAGTGGATGGATGATAAAAACTTGATCAACTAGTATATAAAACTAGTAATATAATGTAATATATATATAATATAGTATATATATACAGTATATATGTGTGTTTTGACCCCACGCATGTCTTCAATCAATTTCAATGTTGACCATCATTTGCTTACTTCTTCGACTTCTTTTTTGTAGTTTTAGTTAAGGCAGATGGAAATATCAGACTTGGCTGCCTGGATCTAAGTTGAATAGCCGCGCCTTTGGATTGTTCGTGGCCGGGATGATCATCTTCAACTCCATCCTGTTGGGTTTGGACGTGAACCGCAACAAAGCTGCGCTGGACGAACAGGCGGGGTTCCCTGGGGTTGGCGAAGCAAAAAATCACTGGTGTACTACCGGGTAAACGAGTACTACCAAGGGGTGTATCGGGGATCATCAGAATCCAGTCTTGCAGTATGGGAATCTTCATCAAGCAACCACTATGTGAGGGGCATATGACACTGACACTGCTCAAATCATCACCAAACGCATGTTCGACATATTTCAAAACAAAAATGGTGGATGTTCATGGGATTTTAGGAGCCACTGGAGATAGCTGTTTCATCCCAGGGCAGACTAACTAGAGTAACTATGCACCAATGCCTTGGTGGTGAAGGGATATGCAATTAAATCATATTATATATATATATATTGGTATACATATATATATATATTGGTGTGTATATATATATTATATTATATATTATATATTATACATATATTATATATTATAAATATTATATATTATACATATATTATATATTATATTATATATATATATTATATTATATATATACATATATTATATTATATTACATATATATGGATCAGTGGCTTGGGATTGGTCATGGGACATGGCATCACCAAGCCAGATGGATCATTCTTGACTCCGCTGGTTGAGCTTGCGGCGGAGATGTCTGGGAATGGAATACCTCATAATCCACTGGTTGACCATCGTTTTCACTATGCCTCAAAGGCCATAGATTTGAGGTTCCTGGAATTGAGCAATCTCAGATACCCTCTGGTAAACTAACATAACTATGGAAAATCACCAGGTTTAATGGGAAAATCCACTATTAATGGCCATTTTCAATAGCTACGTTAAATTACCAGAGGGTACCATATTGTTGATTATCTATCCCATTATATCCAATGGTATTCTATTAGTTAACACTATGTACCGATTGTTTCCCCATGATATCATTATATCCCCACAAAATGATAAAACCCCAAAATCATAGTTGCTTAGTTATATCATGTTATATCCCCAGTATATTTCAGTATCTCTCCACAATATACCATAGAAATTAGTTTTATGACGTAGACAAAGCTGCAGATCTTGGTGGTCTTGGGGGAGATCTGTAACGCCTTCTTCTTCATCGAATTGATGCTGCGCTTGTGGTGTACCTTGGGTAAAAATATTTTGCGTCCGGCAGGTCCGGCAGGTGGAGAAACTGTCTTGTTTTCTGTCAAGAAACCTCTGGCATTTTATGGAGATATATTTTGGGAGTACTTTTTTAAGGACTACACATTTGGAATCTCTCGGCTGGGACTCTTTTTTAGATGGGATGGATACAGTACAAAAAATTGGGGTGACGATGCTTTTTTATCCCAGCTGAGCTGTTGAACTATAGGGTACCAGGGTTTCGACCCCTAGCCCTAGCCACAGGTGGGGAACATGGAGAGATGACCAAAGATGGAGGGTTCTCGCCAACATGGGCATCAAACAAAGGGGACTGTCTCAAGATTTGGAACCCCCAAATCCTATGGGTTTGTCCCCCAAATCCTATGGGTTTGTCCCCCAAATCCTGTGGTTTTTCCCCCAAATTCCATCTGGTTTATCATGTTCCTTCGTGAAATGTCTTGGGATATCCACCTCTTGGAGATGGCTAGCGGCTAGCCCCACTGGACCGATGGATACCCAACTGGACCATTTCAGGCTCCCGATTTTCAGACGCTCACGAAGTCTGGGATGACCCAGAAATTTGGTTCAGAAGGTCATTCTTGGGATCTGAAATCATCCCTGTTTGGTAAACATGTCGTGTCGGTCAGAAGTTGGTACAGTTTGATCAATTTTGCCAGTGACTCAACATACAGTGAACAATCCTTTCTTCTTAATGGAATTATATGGAATACGTCCAAGTACAGGTCATGTTCAGCTTTAAAATTCTGACATCTTCCCAGTCTAAGGAAAACTTCGATTGGTTGGGAGCAGTTAGAACTCCCATTCATGGCACCTGATATTCCCATTTATATTCCGTTATGTAAACCATGATTTCATGGTTAACTGACCAGGAAGAATCACAATTCATTCTTCTTCGCTGCAGGAAGCCGGGAATCTACAATTCCTCAAAATTCCACTATGGCTAATGATATCGAATTATTTCTATCCATTCGCCACGATCAGCCCATTATTAGCACATTCCCGGTAGTTCTGAAACCGCAGTCAACTTCAGGCTACAGGACCCACTTCTTCTGCGGAGACGAACTGGGTGAAACGCTTGGACATTGCGGGGAAATTCATGGGGGGTGAGACCTGGTTGGGACCTATCCCATCTTCCGATTTGAGGGCTTCCTAAAATGAACGGTACCCCAAGTCACCGTGGGTTTCAATACTAAGTCATGGTCATCCCCGTTTCACATTAAACACCAAGAAATCGTCGTTTCGTAGGGAATGACACCACACATTGACTGGGATGGGGGGATGGGAAGGAAGGGCCCCATTGAACTGTAAATATACCCTCTGGATCCCTCTGGTAAACAAACATAGCTATTGAAAATTGCCATTTATAGTGGATTTACCCATTAAACATGGTGATTTTCCATAGTTTCTTGTATGTGTACCGGAGGGTATCCACCATAGATCCCAGATGGGTCATATATCAGTTGACGTAAGGGAGCCTTTCCTGTGCAACAATCAACCATCCCCATGTTAGTCATGGCGGGTGCCCGCCCTATTTGGGATGATGTTTTTCGCTCCGGTCATGGCGAGTTTTTATCATTGGGTAATGATATGTAATCAATGGGAATTTCAGGATCCCAAATAGGAGGTACCTACCATATATAAGGCCTATGTAAGGCCTATGTAAGGGAATATTCCCCCAAAATATGGCCTTATATGGTACAGTACCTCCATTTTAGGATCCTGGAATTCCCATTGATGTAATGATTCTCTCCGACGACTGGGCATGCCAGTTCAGTATTCTATAATCTATAGATCAAAAATATGATGAAATATTGATCCATGATTTTGTTGTGGGTATTTGACACCAGCGGGAAGGGTTTTTTGAACACCTTACTTTGCTTAAGGTGAGTTAATTTGTCCAATCCACCAACCATGATGATTCTTTAGGCTATTATAAGGAATCAGTTTTTTTTGGTTGATACGCATAAGATCGCACAAGGAAAAGATGTGAGTCTGGCTTTCTGTAAAACCATGGCTGGTGAGGCTGGAACTTCTTCGATAGTTTCTTGGTGCTTTCATCCATTCTCGACGTGCGAAGCTCAGGATTCATCGAGGTCAAATTTGAGGCTTCAGCAAGGGGAAGACTTTTGGTAGTTAGATTCCCCAATATTACCATAAAGTTACAACTGTTGGTGGTTTGGAACATGGCTTTCATATGTTTTTATGGCTTTCCATATCTTGGGAATAATAACCCCAACTGACGAAGTCATATTTTTCAGAGGGGTTCAAACCACCAACCAGGATAAAGAGATATAATCATATATATATATTATAATGATATATATATATATTATATTGATATATATATATATATATTACTGTGTATATATATATATATTATATGTAAAAACCATCCACCAACTGGGTGTGATTTTTCCCCAGTGATTTCACCATGATAAAATGGCCCATCGGCCCATTGAAATTCAGCTTGCCACGGGATGATTCCTTGGTCAAGGTTTGGGTGATATCGGGGTAGTCACTTACTTCATAGTGGGGGTTATGTCACGGGTAGGCATGATGTTTGAGTTTGGGATAGCCTACTATATACATCTAGAAAAACCAGGCTTGCTAACTGGTAGGCCTTGATGTGGAACTTGTTTTTGAGAATCCCGGCTGACCAACCTAGTAGAACCAATCCACACGAATCTTTGATCAGGAAATATCTAAGGGTACCCCCGAGAAGGTACGCCCCAAAGACAAGGATACATCCCCATTTTATATCATTTTATGGGTTATCAAGTTATCAACCACCATCAACCAACATCAACCACCATCAACCACCATCAACCACCATCAACCACCATCAACCACCATCAACCACCATCAACCACCATCAACCACCATCAACTATGAAACTCGATGCAGCTTATCGCTTTATGGGTTATCAACCACTATCAACCACTATCAACCACCATCAACTGCCATGAAATCTGATGCAGCTTATTAAGCGAACAGGGCTACCCCGCACTTGGGTGGTGCAGTTCCAGGTGCAAGTGGATGTCGAACCATAATTATAGATATTATAGGGGTTAACTCCTAACTTGTGGATCTTATATGAGCGGCATATCAACCCATGGTCATACCCATATCACCCCGCAGCCCGAAGAAAGGGGAGCTACTTCTCCTAGGTGGTTTTGACCTACACAGCCACCAACATGTCCCCCGCTGTGGCGGGCTCCGTCAAGATGCTGAAACTGTTCAGGCGGCCCAGCAACCCTGGTTGACCCTAGCACCATCAAAAATGGTGAAATATTATGGTTTAACCAGTTTAACCACCAAAAATGGTGAAACATGCCGTAGTTTAACTGGCAAACAGATTGAATAACAGTGGTTTAACTGGCAAAAATGGTGGAAAATCACGGTGTAAGCGGCAAACATTGGGGTTTTCATGGGGTCCCATGGGGATAGCCTTCGGCTGGAATTCATGTTGGAACCAAATGGAGGACAGTCCGTAGGACTGGGGGAATGAACCCAAACACAAGTGCCTGGCATTTTTTCTTTAATACGCCTCCAGTAAACATATATGGCTATTGGTCAAAACCTTGTACCCCTGTAGTTCACATCAAAATAGCTGGGATTTATGGATGTTCATCCCCCTAAAAATGGTACTAATAGGTATTGATCCATACCTATATATATATATATACAAAAAGCATCATTTATAGCCATGTTTTTATCCATTGGTTTAACCGGGTTCTCCATGGACACTGCCAGGATTATGCGCGTCTTCCGCGTCTTTCGCTTCTTTCGTCAGTTGGCCAATTGGGCCATGATGATTTTGGACTCGCTGAAGAGTTTGTTCGGCGCACTGATCTTACTGGGCCTCTGGGAAGCGGTTTATGGGGGCTATATGGGGGCTATATGGGGGCTATGAGTTTGGGGATGTTGCGAAAATGTTGGGATTGGATGATTGGATTGCGAATATAGTTCCCTTTTGTGGGGGATTCGCAGCCCTCAGCGATTTTCTGATGGATCCATTTCTTGTTGCTGGGTTTTCCTCAGAAAACAGCGGGGGAAGGACTGAACACCCCTGCGCAGAGAAGAGGAGTTTTGGAGTTTTGGATGGACGATGGGATTTGCATGGATCTACATCTGATATCATCTAATGTCATTAAACATCTGAGAGGATGGAGTTCGCCCGTCTCAAAGCAGTGATAGCACAGACCAATGAAATCAGACCCAATGCTACAATACAAAGTAAGACGGTGACCTTCCTTTATTTTGTTGAATACTATGTAGGGGCTGCAGGTCATCCTGCGATTCCGATTTTCCCACCTCAGCCACTTCCGAGGCATCATCATCTATGTTTTCGCAGTCAGTTTATCGATGAACACTGCAGATTGGCTCATCATGCAGGACTGGCAATCGGCTGTTCGCCGTGCATCCCAAGTGCATAGGTCTAGTTGTGGCTGCAGATGTTCTACAAAGGTATCTATATATGGGTATGGATCAATACCTATTAATACCATTTTTAGGGGGATGAACATCCATTTACCAGCTATTTTGATGTTCACCAGGGGTACAAGGCTTTGACACACTGCCATATATAGCCCCACCTGTTACTTCCAAAAGTGGTTCAAGGCGACACTCCTCCCGTTGTTTTTTTCAGGAGAAGGAGGGCGTGACAGATGAACTCAAAAGCAGCGTGGATTTTTGGTTCGGATCTTTGGGCAAAACCTTGTACACTCTGTTGCTCTCGATCCTGGGCGGCGTCTCCTGGCACTTGGTCTGTTCGGAACTCAGATGGGAGGGCCCCGCTGGGGTTTGAAAACACCCTCACCAAGACATAGGGCTTCCTAGGCGCTCCGCTCACGCCAGGCGACCTTCTGTTAGAAATTGACATCCTGTCCGCCGTTTTGTTGCTCTTTTACATCATGTTCACCATTTTTTCGGTCTTGAACGCCCGACTCTCAGTCAGGGTTTCAGGAAGGGCCCCCAAAAAAGAACATCTGGAAAACGGCAAGCATGTTTCAGTTTTGAACAAGAATGCGCAAAAACACCACATGCTGAGCATTTCTTAGAGTACTCTAGCGGGAGCTCGATTTGCAAAGATGCGCAGAGTTCCTCACCATTGGAGTGGGCGCGGAAAGCCCGCCTTAGAACTCTGCCTCCCATGTGTCTTGATGTTGTGCGACCTTACTATGAGGACATGCACCGCGCATTCCCGCGCGTAGGCACGCCAGCCATAGAATAAGATAGAACAAGATAGAATAATTAAGTATTTTAGGAGAGAACACTCAATCAGTCCTCTAGTCAATAGTCATTCGAGCATGAAATCGGATCATGGCGAATTTCATATTGAATATAAATCAATATAAATCATTCAATAAATATTTCATTGATCATTCAATCAATCAGGCAGGCACATCAGCCGGCAGCTCGTCCTAGATTTCCTGCAGCCGCCAAACATGTTTAAAAGCTTGTGGACCCGGCCAGATACAATTGTATATATATATATATTACAACATTATTTATACACATATATGATGCATCAAATCGTATTGCTATATCTGCCCTTTCCCTCCGGGAATCAAATGTGGCAATGGAAAATTCCCGATTTTGTTCGATGATTTTCTCATTAAAACCTCCATTTAGATCGGAGATTTCCGGGTAAGTGGACTCTCCTGGGTGACCAAAATTATCCACTGAGGTGATTACTGGAGTTTTCGTTGACAGTGCCATACAGACGAGCAATTCACAGAGAGATATCCAGATCGAGCGGGAAATGGAATTGAAGGACTGGGAGCAAAAACAACTTGCGTTTCAGTCGACTGCATTTTTCTAGGGCAATTTGTTTTGAACAACTTGCATGTTTGGCATGGTCCGGCCCATTGAATTATCATTATATAATTATCTATACTGACACTCATGTGTACCCTCTGGTAATTTAACATAGCTATTGAAAATGGCCATTTATAGTGAGTTTTCCCATAAAAAATGGTGATTTTCCATAGTTATGTTAGTTTACCAGAGGGTAATTCAAATTGAACCTTTTTTGTTTGTCCTTGCTGGTCTTTGGAATCCTGCAGGATTCCTTTCTGAAATCCCTCAAAGGTTTCTTTGAGGCCCTGGACACGGATGGCTCTGGCTCCATCCATTTGGAAGAGATCAAGATCATGCTTCAGGACAGTACCCTCTGGTAAACATACAAAAAACTATGGAAAATCACCATGTTTAATGGGAAAACTCACTATAAATGGCCATTTTCAATAGCTATGTTAGTTTACCAGAGGGTAACGGAATGGAATCACTGCTCACCAGATCCGCTGTTGTTGTTTCACCTGTTGACTCCGCAAGGGTCTCCCCACAGGATCCAACCCTTGCAGCATATTTTGCGGCCACTTGGACGACGCCATTTTGTGAGCCAGATGGGAATAGGTCAAAACATGTCAAAACATATATCCCCAAAATTATCAATATGATCATTGGTGGTTTCAGCTGGTAAACTAACATAACTATTTAAAAAAAAACAACAACACCATTTCAATAGCTAAGTCAGCTATAAATGGGCAATGTTCAATAGCTATTCGTTACTTTACCAGAGGCTACTTTATTTGTTATGTTATTTCCAACCAAATCTGGCAGGTCTGGATAACACCAATATCCCCAAAGAATGGATCGATAGAGATGTTTTTCGGGCTGTGTTGGTTGATGTTAGTTACGTGTAGCTTATTAATTACCAGAAGATCTTGGAAAACTTAAGCTATATACATCAACAACAAAAAGAAAACATATCTGGACATGGTCGAACTTGTGGATGGAGCTTACACGTGACAGGTTGATGACTTTTCCAATGGGTCACAGTCATGTTTCCGCAGATTGTTTAAACAATAATTGGTGTGGGCCCCCAGAAACTTCACGATATATTTCTGTCACTTTTCGGAAACAAAACAGTTCAATATATATATATATGTATATATATATGAATGATGATATATATATATATATATATACGTATATATATATGATGATGATGATGATGACGATGATGATGATGATGGTGATGGTGATGGTGATGGTGATGATGATGAGGATGATGATGATATATATATATATATATTGTGGTTTTTTCTGAAGTTCCTACAACCAAAAATCGTTTTTGAAAACAATCACCGCTTTGTATTTTGAGGTGCTCGGCTTCGACGAAGTCAATGCCAATCAAATCTTCCATCTGCTGGATGATGATGAATCCGGAGAGGCCAAGATATGGATTGGTCAATGGACAAAATCCCAGCATTTATCCTCTGGTAAACATACAAAAAACTATGGAAAATCACAATTTTTAATGGGACAATCCACAATTTCTATGGCCATTTTCAATAGCTACGTTAAATTACCAGAGGGTATCCTCAATAAAAAACTGGCAGTTTTGGTAGGGGATTGATGTTTGCTATCGGAAGCGGCTAAGCGGGGCAGGAGCAAAAAAAGGCATCCCGGTAAAAAATGGGGACCAAAGTATAAGGAATCATCCTTGTGGTTTCCATCTAAATTCGTGATTTTGTTCAGATCACTGGTCTAAAAATCCGGTGATAATTTAAAGACCATCCCACTATCTGACATGACAAAAAAGGTGCAGGTCGTTGACGACTTCCCATCAACATGTTCCATAACCATTGGTTGGGAGGATCTTTGGATATCTGGGGCCATTTGAATGCGATTCACTGCTGTGAAAACATGGGGGTTACCCCATGTTGCCCATTGATTTCAGTTGGTTTGAAAAGGCTGCGGGCACCTTGGTGCTTCAAATAGTTGTGTGAAATCTCCAATGAATAAATCCCCACTTCACTGTCTTTTGGGGACAAAACTATGTAAAACCATGAATAGTTGTGTCTTCCCAAAGAAAGTTACACAAATGACCCCGCAAAGTTTTCACACTTTTACCAGCTGATGCCTCCCAGTTGTGCAGTCGCAGGTGAGCATCGAGGAGTTCCTTGACGGTTGTTCCAAATTGAAGGGCGCAGCTCGATCCATCGACGTTCACGCCCTGATGCACCAGTGCAGGCGACGGCAGGGTGTGGCAGTGGTGAAGGCTCCAAAATGTATGGAAAAATATATATGATCATATGATTATATATGTATGTGTTCTCCTTTAGGGGATTTATGCATGAAAAGCCTGCTGCGCAGTTTCGGCTCACAGTGGTCGGAGCAGGGGGTGAGCTCCTCCAGAGGAGTCACCCCCCAAGAAAATGGAGGGCTTGCTCAGCTTCGCCCAAAGAGAAGGGCTGACTGAGGAAGAAGCCCAGAAAGTTCTTAGACTGAACCGTCCAGTTACAGATGCTGGATGGGTTGAAGCAGAAGACTTGGGAGAAGAAGCCCTGCTGATTGCAAAGGAAAC
>Ga0126342_10002320_pt1 | contig 29395 bp, 15 predicted proteins | sample Cyp1metagenome_FD_92528 | JGI IMG/M metagenome (GOLD analysis project Ga0126342, IMG submission 92528) | Coral microbial communities from Lord Howe Island, Old Settlement Bay, Australia - Cyphastrea 1 metagenome | ecosystem: Host-associated > Invertebrates > Cnidaria > Coral ...
AGCACCTTTCGGTCCATCAGTGGATTCGCTCTGCCATCCCTGATTCACAACAACCAATCTCTCCTATAGGTTTCCTATTTTTGAAACTTCCGCCACCGCCTTGTGCGGTACTACTGGTATTGTCATTACAAGCCTATGTGAGTGTGATTGAGTCTGTGCAAATCTAATATCCCAGAATATTTGTCAGATAGTATGTCAGAATATTTGGCAGCTTATGCCCGACCATATATCAGATTGTATGTCAGACAATCTTATACATCAGAGCGGTCAGTATACTGTGTCAGATGCTGCTTCTTCCAAATGAGGGCCAGGATCATTCAAGACAGGGAAGTTTTGAGTACTGACAGAATGTCAAGCCTTTGGATTCCAGGATTTCAGCCCTGCGCTGAGGAAAGCCTCTGCTGCAGTGAGTGAAGTGCTGGAGGCAACTGCAGCTACAGATTTGGCCGCCATGGCGTGTGCGTTATCGAATTTCAAGCGGTTTGAAGTTGGTCTTGGCATCACTGAAGCGCAGCAAAAAGATGTTACTCAGGCCGGGAAACCTCACACAGCCATTCCGTCTTAGGCTCAGTACTTGCCGTGAGGCAAAGCAAGAGTTCTGGCGGCAGATCAAGGACTGCTGCAACAAAGTCGCCAGCAGCATCGATATCACCAACTTGGATGTGCACTCCTTGAGCTTAAGCCTCGAGCCTTTGAAAGGTTGGTTGGACACCTTCCAGTCGTTGAGCCCTCCGAAGAAGCAGGCGCTCATGGAAGAGAAGAATCTGCCAGACCTGCAGGCAGGATTGTTTTCAAGTAAAGGTGCAAGCTACAAATGCTTGGGCACTTAAAGTGTCCATTGCAGCTTTCTGCCGAGTTTCAGCTAGGGCAGTTTGACACATGAAGCTCACCCGTGCCATTTTGAAGCTGGCTTTCTGATACTATTCGCTCTGAAGTCCTTTTTTGCCAGTTGTTCGTTGCTGCTTTAGAATTGAGGCCTGGATGCGTGAAGTTCTCGCAGAACCCTTGCGGCGTTTGCTCGACCCCAGCATCTTGATGAACTGTGTGGATTCCCGGCGCTTCTCGGACATCAGCCGTCGTTACAGCGCTTCCCAAAGGCTGCGAGCAGTGCTGAAGACCGAAGCTTTGGATCTCACGGTGGTGGAGCAGTACCTGTTGCAGCGGAAGGATGTTGGCCGCCAAGCATTGGACTCGGCGAACTTTCATCAGTTCAACTCGGAGGTAAAAGTATGTAAGTTGGTGTCTGAAGAGTTGGTTGAAGTCCCAGCTGCATTTAAGATTTTGGCTGACTTGGAGAACGACTTGAGGGAGCGGTTTTTGAATCAACATTTGAACAAGCTGCGGTCTGCCCAGAACATTCCAGATGCAGCCGCTGCCAGCCAGGAAGCGAGGAAAGTGGCGAACTCAGCCCCTGACACTCACGAGTGGGTCACATCTGCCCTTAAAGATGCCTTCCAAGATCTTCAGAACAAAGAAGCCTTCAATGTTCAGGGCCTTGCGACTCTTGGAATGATTCTGGTCCAGACGCCTCTGGGCCAGACCATTGTGGCTGAACACCCCGACTTTTTTGGAGCTGTGAAAGATATGCACAGCAACGAATCGTTCCGTCGCGCCGGAGAAAACCAGAACCTGGATGAGATTGTCGGGCGCCTGACCTCGGTATCCGGTTTGGATGGCACAGAGTACCACGAGTTGGTCGCCGCTTTGCGAAACCATGAAGAGCAGTTCGACCAATTGAAAAACAAGTATTTGTACCATGGGGTCAGGCCGTTGGAGGATATCTTGCAAGAAGCAAAAACTGACTTGGATATGGCAGTACAGGCATGCAATTGTCAAGACAAAAGTGCTGAAGCTGTATCGAAGCTAGTCTCGCACCTGTCAGTTTGCTTCACTTTGGTCAAGTCTGGCAAGAAATTCCTTCAAGCAGACGTGTCTCAGCAAGAGCGGAAGTTGGTTATTCCTCACAGAGGTCAGATGTTGACCCTCTTTCGCTTTTTGCAGTGCCACAAAGCGGCCCAGCCTGACGCTCTTTGGAAGCGCATCTTCAATTGGGTTCATGACAAAGTGTGCGGACAACCTGGAAATTCCCAGCAGCCAGACAACCACCTTGCACAGGTTCTGACCGGTGAAGGGAAGTGCCTTACGCTGGGCCTCTTGGCTTCGTTCTTGGCCCTCAACGGTTTGGAGAGTGACATTGTTTGCTATCGGAAGTTCCTCATTGAGCAAGACAGGGAATTCATGCGTCCCTTGTTCAAGTTTCCTGGATTTCCTTCAAGCAATTGTTCAGTTTGTTTAGAGAGGGCCTGTTGTTAGCGGCAGGAATGAAGGTTGATGGCAAGAAAAATCACACATCGATATTGACCTAGAATTCATGAACAGTTTCAGACCACACTGCACATCGCATAATTTCCACCAAATCATACAGAAGAGAGTACTATATGTCCACTTCTTGTAATTTCCATGCCAACGCATGGTTTTTCAGAGTCAGCTTGGGAATCATTTTGTGCTTACTGAATGTAGTTGACTTTCAAGGTCTCAGCCTGTCTAACGTTCTGGGTAGGTGCCACAAGTCAAAGAATCCGGATAACTACAAATGATAAATATTGAAAATGCACCATGTTAAATGTACAGCTGTCTTGTGCAACCATGTCAACAGCATGCATGTACAGAGCATACCCTGCGCACCGCAGCGCTTGAGTCCAAAACCTGGCAAAAGTTCGCATTGGTAGCGGAGCTGATTTGAAGTTCCAGCTGAGCCACTTGTGGTTCGAAGACCACCTTTGTACTTGAGACGGATTGCTATCTCAAGAGCCCAATCCCTAACTTGGTGTTGTGTACCAAGGAGGGGAAGGTCAGAACTGACGAGACAGAAGCAAGGACATGTCTTTGGCCACTCTGCGTTATGAGCGGGTAGGTCAGAAGACACAAGAATCCAAACAAGGTGCTCCCATCTTTGATGGAACCCCATCAGGATTCTATGAGTGGGAATTTCGAGTGATGACAAGATTCCACTCAACAGAAGACAGTGAGAAATGGAAGCTGGCATCCAAGTTGTGTGAAGGTTTGACTGGTGAAAGCCTCAAGGTTGCCATGTCGCTTGGCATGAAGAATCTATCACAGGATGATGGAGTGCCAAAGCTGGTGGAAGCACTCAAACTGCATTTGTTTCCAATGGCATCTGCAGAAGCACGTGAACTCTTCAAGGCAGGCCAGAGGCCTGGGGTGCTATCTAGACAGGCTGGTGAGCCCATCATCTCATACATCTCAAGGAGGAAGATTTTGTATGATCTCTTGAAACTACTGGACCCAAAATTGGGGATCCCATCAACGTTGAGAGGTGAACTATTGTTGGATCATGCCAACTTGACACAAGCAGAAAAGTTGATGGTAATGACCTCAACATTCAATAGTCTCGAGTTTGACGTGATTTCAGAAGCACTTGTCAAGCAACACGCAATTTCTCACAGTCTTAGATCAAATAAGACCCAGCATCGAAAAGGAAAAGGCAAAGGCTGGGCAAGAAGCTACTATGGTGCTGAAGATTGGAGTGGATGTGATGAATCCATGTACCAATACGATGAGACAGAAGCATACTTCACTGATGCTGGTGAGAGCAACTGGCAAGAAGATGAATTGTATGCATGGTATGCAGACGACTCATGGGATATGACCTGGGAGTCTGCAGAAGCATCATGGTATCCTGAGACTGCATGGTACGGTGAAGACAGTTCCTGGTATGAAAGATCATGTCAAGACCGCTATGAGGAGATAGTGGATGAGTACTTCTCAGAATCCAAAGATGCAGAACAGATTGCAATGGAAATGCAATCAGCATATCTGGCCGGTGAACACGATGAGACCGAGCCAGCTGTGACCTATAAAAGAAAAGGGAAGAGTCCAAGCGGAGGATACAGCAAAGGTTACAACAAAGGAAAAGGAACAAGATTTGGGAAGCACAAAGGCAAGGGATACAGCAAAGGTGCTGGAAAGAAAGGATACAAATCCAGACCAGGTGACTTATCCCTGGAAGACTGCAGAAAACGTCTGGAAGAGCTAAAGAAGAAGACCAAATGTCAAGCTTGTGGACAGATTGGTCATTGGGCAGGAGACAATGTCTGTCCAAAGAAGAAAGCTATGGCACATCTAGCTGTTCACACACCAGGTGAACGTGATGAAGGACTGATGCTTCCAATGCCACATGATGATGATGGCCAATCCCTGATGGCTGTGAAAAGAACTGTCAGGAAGCCAGAGAGAGCATCAACCAAGAGCTCAGTCCAACACATCGATTCAGACCAAAACATTGACCAAACATTGAGAGGAAACACAAACATTGAGAGTTGTCCAAAGATCTGAATCAGGAGAGTGGCAGGAATGACGCCACCACCTTCACCACCTGAAGGAGCAGCAGAGAAACGAGCTATGGCTAGAAAGATGAAAGACGTTCCTCTGAAAGAGACAAAGATGAAGCTTGCAAAACACAGAGGAAGCACATACGAGATGGTTGTGCTGAATGATCCAAACTACTGCAAGGACGTGATGAGCACATCGAGAAAAGTCAAGGATGAGATGAACCTCAAGAAATGGTTGCAAGGCATCTTCATGATCAAGGATGGAGATTTAACCTTGAAACCAAAAGATGCTTGGACCAAGTCAGAAGATATCATCAAGGATGATAAGACCCAGAAAGGTTGCCCTGGAGGATGTCTGAGCTTCTCCAAACGTGGATCAAATGCATACGTCAACATCAGAACTTGCAAGGTATGTGGCAAGCAGACCATCACAAAGAAGGAAATCATGGAGACACACGATCCAATTGAGTGTCCACATGAAATACTTGACTATCGTGGTTCATCCAAGAAGACATCAAGAACATTCTGTCTCCAATGCAAGACATTCATCAATGAAAAACCCACAAGCTGAGAGAAAGGAGAGAGACAAGATGGCAAAAGATCTCGAAGCAAAAGGGTCAGACGAAGCAGTTTGTGTGGTGAAGAAACTGTTGACACAAGAGGAGAAACTTCTCTCCAGGGAAGAAGCATTAGCTTGCATCGAGCACTTGACAGTATTTGTGGAAGAATCCACATCAAGGATGAAGCCAAGTGAATTGCTGAAGGCTTTAGCTGACAGCATTGACGTGATCCATGAAAGAGTGAGAAGACCTGACACAAGATCCGCTGCAGCAATGGTTGCATGGTACGGTCCAAATGCATGGGCAAAGACAATGCCCGTCATTCCTGGTCCATCGAGAAAGCTCAGGGAAGTTGACATCATGAATGATGCATCTGTTTGGGCTATCCTCGATGAGGGGTGCAACACCACATGTCACTCACGGATGTGGCGTGAGAATGCAGAAGAGAAATTCCTCAACCAAGGATTTGTGGTGGAGAGATTTGACTCCAAGAAAGAATGCCACGGTGTTGGTGACAAACCAGTGACAACAAAACATTGCTACTCATTTCCTTTCAACGTCAGCCTAGGGCCATACCAGAGAAGCCTGGCTGGGGTGTTACAAAGCCAAGAACTTGGACATGAAGGCTTTGTTCCACTATTGCTGTCATTGCCAAACCAGGGCACTATGGGACTGGTGAAAGACATGAGGAATGGCATGTGTGTCCTTAAGGGCTATGGAGTGTCCATTGAGCTTTGTGTTGCAAAGAAAAATGGATTGCTGTGTATTGACATCGGCAACATGGCCAACGTCCTTCACAGGAGAACCAAGCTGCCAACACACTTGAGGTATCTCAGATGGGGCAGTGAAGAATGGCTCGAGTACTTCACAGAAGCTTGCAAGCATTGCAACGGCATGCCAGACTTGCCTGGTGAAGCCATTCAGAAGGACCGGGGGTCATGGGCTGACTGAACTGAACAAGAGGACAAGATGTCTGACACGTCCAGCATACACAGTGAACCATGACTGACCAACAACAAACAACCAACCACGGAAGTCCATGAATGCAGTACATGTGACATGGACCATGCTTCGCATGCTTAAACTCTGCCCGTAGCCATTTCCGATCAAGCAAAAGGAAAAGAGACGGAGGAGGACCTGACCTGTCTCATGGCAGAAGGAAAAGAAAGTAAAGAGAGAAAGAAACTGGTCTTTCTCAGCCTAGGCTATGTCAATCAAGATGAGTCAGCCAAGTGGGCAATTCGAAACCCCAAGGGAGGCTTGACAAAAGAACAGAGATTCATTAAGAACGGCTTCAACAACTACTCAGACAACTTCCTTACTGAGGAAGAGGACAGTCTGGGACATACAGTTGCCTGGACAGTCAACTGGCACCACAACGCACATCAGAAAAGGGTTACAGATGGAATATGGAAAGACAACAACACATCTTTCATTGTTGTTGATGCCAGACTTGGAAAAGAAGTAGGATGGCACATGGGCCTGTCACATGGGCCGTACAGCAATGTTGAACGGCATCCAAGAAAGTGGAAGATTGAAGAAGTCCATCACAAGAGCTGGAAGACGTCTGGAGGAAATGACTACAGACTCAAGGACAGGCACGATAGTGGTGATTGTCGTGGACCAATTTGGCAAAAGCACTGCACCTTTTGTGGCCACTGCACTCCACAAAGCAGTGTCTGAGAACACACGTACCAAAAGAGAACTCATCCTGGAACATCTTGGTAAAGAGTTCCATTACAAGGGATGCACTTTTGACCACGCCTGCAAAGCATGCGTCACAGGAGGAGAAGGCGGACTAGATGACAAGATCATCAGAGCCCACAACAACATCAAGTCGAACATAGCAAATCAACTTCGTGATTACCTCCTGGAGGCAATTGACCAGAGATTCAAGCAACACGAGGAAGAAAGAAGAGCAGGAAGAGAATCCAAGGTTCATACCGAGGATCCAAAGGATGACAATCAGAAGAAAAAGCACAAAGCAGAAAAGAGAGAAGATACACCGCCAAAGGCCACTGGATCAAAAGAAGAGAAGAAGAAGAAAAGAGAGAAGTCTCCAAGAAGGTCACGAGAAAGATCCCGTGGAAGACCACGTGAACGAGCTCGAGGAAGTCCTACCAGAAGCGTCGTCAGATTCACTCAGAAGGGAATAGATCCAACTGGATTGAACGACCTAGACAGGGAACAGCTCATGGCATTGCAAGGAGCCATCAATGACAAGCTCCAGAACAGACGCGATGAGTCTGAAGAGAGAGCCCGGGCAGCAAAGAGGACAAGAGAAGAATCCAAAGAAGAGGTTGAGAAGGCACGTCCAGAAGAGGAGGAAGAACCTGATTATGAAGGTTCTGAAGATGATAAGCCACCCGAGAAAGCATCGAGGCCAGTGGAAAAGAAAGAAGGGCAGCATTCAGGATCAGAAGAATCAGATGAAGATGATGAAGAATTGAAAAGACAGATCCGTGCAGACTTGAAGTCTGACTCAGAAAGCCCTCGTGGAGGTGGAATTCGACTGAAGGAACGTGCGCGTCACCGAAGTCGCACACCACCAAGATCTCATCGAGAACGGCCGAGAACACCATCATGGCACCGAGATGATGACTGGTGGAGCGATCAAGGAAACTGGCAGCGATACGAAGACAAGCGCCAAGTTCGCTACCAGGTTGATGACTGGTATGAAGGCGACAAAGGCAAGTCAAAAGGCAAAGGGAAGAACAAGTCAAAAGACAAGAGCCGCTCCCAACCTCGAGGCCATTGGAAATGGCAACCCGCAAGTCGTAAGACGGTGGGGGAAATCAGCAAGGCATTGGAAAAGTGCTGCAAGGAGATTGAGTTTGGTAGTCGAGTCGTGCTGACCTGGCGTGAGATAAAGGAGCTGGGGGTTTCAACACGGATGTGTTCGAAGCCAAACCCACGACACTCGAAGATCAATCTCAGCCCGGAGGTCAGAAGCTATCGCAAGTGGTCCTTCATCTTGAAAGATGATGGCAGTGACTGGGAAGAGATTGAGACCAACCAATCAGCTGAGGACGAGACGGTGTTCGAAGGGGACGAAAAGCCTCGGGCATGTGTCGTCTTCCTGATTCCATCCGAAGTGATCGGAACAGGAGCAACGGCCATGTATGTCAACATGGACCAAACCAGCCGGGCACAGACCCAGATGCTGGTGGAAGGACACCAGATCGACCAGCTGCAGCAGGGAGCATACATGGAGCGCGCTGCTGCTGTTTACAAAGCATTGGACAAACCTGGACTAAACAGACAATCGAGTTGGAAGTTAGGTCATTTACTCATTGTTTTGTTAGGTCAATTTTCCATGTCTACAGCACAGTTTGCCAGCCAACCTGCAGGAAACCCATTCAGCCAAGAACGTTTCCACGTGAAAACGGACAAGCAGTTCAGAGCCTTGGGGAAGACAAACTAAGGAAAGAAGACAACAATCTTCTGATGGTTGTTGGAAAGAATGCAAATGAGCAATGGTTGAACGACATTGCAATGACGTCGAATGCAACGTCAACTCATTCCTGTTACGTCACACCACAATTCGGAATGGATCCAGGAAGCTTGAAGATCCTGGACATGACCAGGTGGAATGGACCTGGGGATTTGACGATTTGGAGCAAAGATTCACACTTGTTTGAACCAATCTATCAATGGGCAAGAAAGAAAGACAAGTATCAAGCACCACGCAGTCACGATGACGTGGTGAGGGATTCAGAAGCTGAAGAAATCTTGGGCAAGATATCTGAAAACATCTGTAATGAAGTTGTACACGAGTTTGCATTCCCTGCAGAATCAAGAGAGACAGAGCTGGAAGACCTGGGAACGCTAGATCAACCAGATGATGCTGGAGAAGATGAACAAGAAGAATTACCACCAGGAATCAAAGAAGCGGAGGAAGCATTTGACAAAGAGGAAGAAATGCTTGAAGCATTGCCTCTACCAAATCTACCCAAGGATGAGATAACCAGAAAGGAGATGTGGCTGAGGATCCCAAGAGCTGGTCGAATTGCGATTAGAAAGCTGCACAGACAATTTGGACATTGTCCAAACCGTGTACTGGTTGAGATACTCCGTGCATCAGGGGCAAAGGCTGAGCTGATTCAAGCAGCCAGAATCTTGAGATGTCCCGGTTGTGAGCATGAACGACCAAACCACAAACGGCAAAAGTTGCGTTGCCAAGAACATATCAATTCAATGAAAGTGTTGGCATAGATATCTTCGAAGTCAAGGACACAGCCAACACAAGATTCAGTATTTTGAGTTTCATTTGTCTTGGCACAACATATCACCAAGCAGCAGTGATCCAGAGTTCAACAACTGGGCAGCCGTCATCCAGAAAATGTCTGGAAATCTTCCTAGAGAAGTGGATTCGATTATTTGGCACGCCGACAGAAGTCGTATCAGACTGAGGCTTGCACAACAGAGGAGCTTTTGCACAAGGTCTCAGTGCAAGAGGAATTATCCTCAGGAACGTTGGTGTTGAATCACCAGAGCAACTTGGTCGTGTTGAAAGACACGGTGGAATTTTGGAAGGAATGATTCAGAGAATGACACACGAACTAGGATTGAGCGGAGAACTTCAAATGAGAGAGGCATTGGCTGAAGCACTCTCAACCAAGAACAGTCAAAGCAGAATCAAAGGTTTTACACCATGTCGATGGGTATTTGGAAAATTGCCTAGAGAGCCTGGAATGGCATCAGATGAGAACATGGACATGGGAGTCATCGAGGCAATGGCGGATGAGCGTCACGAATTCGCGAAAGTCAATGAGATTCGCGAAGAAGCACAAAAAGCATTTATCAAAGAGGATTTGTCGCGGAGAGTCGCGAAAGCACTGCTCAGGAAAGCTGCACCTATCAACAAAGAATATGGTGTAGGTGATCTTGTCTGTTTCAAAACTGAACAATCAGGATGGTCAACAGCCAGCAGGGTGATCGGTTTTGAAGGACCGAAGATCGTATGGCTAACCATCAAGGATTACCAGTATGTGTCGCACTGGACAAATTCAGACCAGTGAACGCATCTGAAGCACTTGCTTATCAACACCTGAAAGATGAGAAAGGTCTTGGTGCAATCAGCGGAAGAAAGATTGGATGTGTCGATGCTAGAGAAGCTCTAGAGATGATTGAAGAAGAAGGAGAGGATGATTATCCACCTCCAACTCCAGTAGCAGATGATGAAGACGAAGATGGCATCTTGAGAAACGAAGAAGAAGACAGTACACAGCAAGACAGAGAAAGGAGAAGGTCAATAGCAGGTACAGTTGAAGAGCCAGACGAAGAAATGATTCCGTCAAGGAGACGATCAAGAAATGATCTCCTACTAGACGATGTCCCCATAGCCATTCGACGAAGGCTATCGTCGGGTTCTTTACCTTCAGAATCACGGGCATCAACAGAACACGAAGAAGAAGGTTAAAGGCCTGCAGAATCACGGGCAGAACCTAGTCCATTGGCAGAAGCCATGAATCGTGCCGGTGCCACCGGAAGCGGCGTTGATTTAGCACAAGAAGGTTGGAATCGGTCGCACTTTGCCAGTGACACATGGCAACACCTGCCGGAACACGGACTACTGATCAGGAAGCATGAAACGCCAAGGACAGCGTTATTTTTTCCTGATTCAGTCAAGTGTCCCGTCGAAATAGAACAGTTGTCCAACATTCGCATCACAGAAATGACGTTGAATCATGGAGGATTCAAGAGAAAACATGATACTTGGGATGAAGGATCATGTGTAAACATGGACAGCGAATGGACTGGAAAAACGATTTTTGTTCTCAAAAGCACAGTCGCGAACCAAGTGAAAACCAAGGAACAGACACACGCATTCCTAGCTGAAAGATCAATGGTAGATCTGTCCAAAAGCGGAAAGAAGAAAGCCACAGGAAAACAATTCAACTATGAAAAGGAAAATGAAGAAACCAGAAAAGGAGTTGATGGATCTAGGAAAGCAGAATGGTTGAAGTGGGAAAAGTTCATGGCAGTAAGACCAATTGAAGGAGAAGAACTTCAACAACTTCTCCGAGAAGGATACAAACCAATTGGGACTCAATGGATAGATACCGACAAGCACTTGCATTTGAAGCGACCTGGAGTACCACACAAACCAGAATACAAATCAAGGTTAGTCGCACTTGGGAACCAAGAGACAACCCTCGGAATCAGAACAGACAGCCCAACAGCAGATCTCGACTCTGTCAATATGATTTTATCATGGGCAGCATCAGAGAAACTAAAGTTGATGGCGTTGGACATCACCAACGCTTACTTCCATGGTGAAACCATGGATCGACTGATGATTCTCAAACCACCTCGTGGTGGAATCCCGATCGAAGGGTACAACCCAGACAGAATGTACATCTGTCGAACCCCGATCTACGGATCGCGAGATTCAGGACGTTTGTTTTGGAAAAGGCTGAGGAAAGAGAGCATTGCAGCAGGACTCACAGCTTCAAAGCTGGGTTCAGCATTGTTCTACATCGCAAAAGACAGTGAACCAAAAGTCATGATGGCATCACACGTAGATGATCTGATCTAGGCATGCAAACCCGGATATGAAGATGTGATGAAGCGCATACAAAAGATTGTCCAAGTAGAAGACAAGAAGATCTCCACAGGAAGTTTCAGATTCTGTGGAAGAGAAATCAGTCAGGCAGAAGACTTTACAATCACAGCAACTTGTAAAGACACAACTGAGAAACTTGAGAAGATCAAGTACCGCACACAAGTCAAGAAAGATTCTCCTGCAAATGAAGGAGAGAAAGCTCAGTTGAGAAGCGTCGTAGGCAGTTTAGCCTGGATTGCAAGACAAGCAAGACCAGACTTATCATACAAGGTCTCAAAATTACAATCAAAATGTAACAGAGCTACAATCAAGGATTTAGTCTACGCAAATGAAGCAATCGATGAAGCCAGAGAACACTCCAATAAGGGAATAATCTACAGGACAGACGCGATCAATTGGAAAGACTGTATCATTGTCACAGTCTCAGATGCATCATGGTCCAACGAAGATGAGCAAGTAAAGAAAAGGATACAGAAATACAAAAGTCAAAGAGCACGAATGACCATTTTGGTCAACCCAGATTTCCTCAAGAAGGAGGAATCAGCGTTTCACGTTATTTCATGGCAGTCAACTATCATTAGAAGGATCTGCAGAAACACACTACAGGCAGAGACGTATGGCGTCAATTTCGCAATTGAAGAAGGCATGAGACTCCGAGCCCTCATTGCAGAATCCCATGGCGAATTTCAATCATTCAAAGACTGGGAAAATAAGAGCAGAAGTTTCCGACAGCATATCTGGATTACAGATTGCAAATCACTTGAAGAACATCTCAAGAGTGATGCAATGGGAAAGGTTGATGACAAACGATTATCAATCGACATTCAAGCACTACGCCAACTCATCTGGGAAGATGCCAGCGGTGAAGAACAAGATGAACTGAGTAGTGACATGCCAGATATAATTCAATGGATAGACACGAGTAAAATGCTCGTAGATGCACTTACCAAAGATATGAATAGTAATGAGCTGCGAGCCACTCTGAAGACCGGAGTATGGAATACAATTCCATGAAGCTCATGAAGCAGAAGTATCGTCGAGAACGACGACTTCTGGAAGCAGCATCTACGAAAGATATGCATTATGAATAGTGAGCTGCGAGCCACTCTGAAGACCGGAGTATGGAATACAATTCCATCCCCAGAAGCACAAATGGTGAAGCTCATGAAGCAGAAGTATCGTCGAGAACGACGACTTCTGGAAGCAGCATCTACGAAAGATATGAATAGCAATGAGCTGCGAGCCACTCTGAAGACCGGAGTGTGGAATACAGTTCCATCCCCAGAAGCACAAATGGTAAAGCTCATGAAGCAGAAGTATCGTCGAGAGCGACGACTTCTGGAAGCTGGGGAACTAGCGGTTCCACAAGACCAGAATCACGGGTGAAAACGCACCATGTTAAATGCACAGCTGTCTTGTGCAACCATGTCAACAGCATGCATGTACAGAGCATACCCTGCGCACCGCAGCGCTTGAGTCCAAAACCTGGCGAAAGCTCGCAAATAATATCAAATAATCAGGAAATCGCAATACAGGGAAACACTGTTTTGAACCAGCTGCAAACGCAACCAAACTTTCCACCCTTTCTGCTAACCATGAAGCATTCCTTTCAAAGATGTAGGGTTCTTTATGAAGAAGTGCAGGTTCCTTTCAGCACATTGTATCTTCGTTAAATGCTACCACAGTATCCATTTAAACGGCGATGCCCTGCACACTAGGAAATGTAGTTTTCAACCAGCTAGTGCAGCATACCCTTCTTTTCAAGAAACATAAGAACCATCTTTCAGGCAGAAGCTGCAGTCTTAAGTGGAGAGAGTATATACAGTGTTTATTTCAAATTTGCACTATGTATATACCCCCCAATTACTGGAACACCCCTCTAAAAGATGCGCGGTTTCTTTTGGAAAAGTGCAATCTTCCTTTCACTTTCACCATATATATATTTTTTTAAAATTGTACATTCTCCATTTATATAAACATCAATATTCCTCACAATATGCAGTATACTCTTAGCATTCCGGATTCCGGTGAGCAAGTGCAGTATTCACTGCACAAATTCAGCAATCCTTGAATTAGGTCAGCTCTTTGAAAACAAGTTTTTGATCAGTGAACTTCCATCTCTTTTCAGACAGCACACAATTCTTTGCAAGAAACAGTACGTCAGCATTCCAGCAAAATATGCATTACCTTTTGAAAGATGTTGTAGCACTCTTTGAAGAAGGCCTTCCTTTATGGTCTTTTTCAAGGGACAATTGTTTCTCTAAAGGAAACACTTCACTTCCTCGAATGAATAGCGCACTCTTTTCAACCACATGTTCGATTTGAAGTAAACCTGTTCAAACCACTGTTTCTGCCATACAGGAAAAGTGGTGTTAGACATGATGTTTGAGATCCCGAATTTTTGAACGTGTTCCAGTGACACAGGGGTTGGGAGGAGGTGCAAACGGCTGAACCGCTCAGAACCGTTCCTTCATGAACGATATCAGGGCTTTTGGTGGGGACATGGACACAGAAGAACAGTTTCTGAAAAAGGTTCATGCACTTTTGGGGTTTACAGGAAAAAAAATGCTGCGCAGAACGTGCTGAAAAACGCTGCTGCTTCCGAGATTCAAAAAACCTAACGCTCAAATCCCAAACCAATTGGGGTGGCCAAGTTCTATTGTTCAGCTTGTGGGCCTAAGCAATTGACGGGTCCAAATCTACAACATGGGTTGCGACATAGGTTTCGGCATAGGTTTCTGCAATGCCGGGTGGGCTGATGACGTCAGCAGTCCCAACATAAATTCCAAAATGGATTCCGAAGAAGATTCTACATGGAAAAGGGTTGGTTTACTGCATTCCTTTCAAAAAGATGTTGCACCCTGTGAAAGGGAATGCACAAATCGACGCCACACCTTCTCAAGCAAGATCAAACTTTTGAAATAATGTTCTTGCAGGAAACACATAATATATATATATGTATATATATATATGTATATATATATGTATATATATATGTATATATATATATATGTATATATATATATGTATATAAATAATACAACTATATGTATATAATATGTTATGTATATATACACAATATACACACAATATGTTATGTATATATATACATGCACAATAATATGTATACATATATACATATATATATATATATAGACATGTGTATAGTGCATACCTCTCGGAAGATGATATTTAGAGGAAACACGCAGAACCCATGTCCTCATGGTACTTTGTTTGCCAATGTTTTGTTTCATTTTTGTCATTTGTTGGAAAGTTGCTACAAACGTATGAAAAGAGAAACACCACAAAAAACATAGCCCATGCCCAAAGCCTCTGAGTTCTTTTACTGGTGTCTGCCGTGTCCGCAGTTTTTTCCAATGGTGTGGAGAAGAGTGGGCAGAGCTTGGAGAAACCAATGAAAAGCATGGATGGAGTAGGTGCGTTTTGGTTGTTTTGTTTTTTTCCATGATTTTAGGCAGTTTTCTGGAGTAAGTTGCCAAAGCTCCGCAGAAGCAAACAATCACAAAACAAAAACAGCAGCAAAGATTTGGCAACTAGTCCACAGGTCAGGTAAGTGTGGACACATTATTCTTGCTTGAATCTTGGTTGGAAGTGAGGCAGGCCAGAGTGTATAGTATAGGTTCCGACGCAATCACCATGGTATACATGCAGATGCGGAAAAGGCAGTTTTGAATTCTGAACATTGTTTTCTTCACATGCTCCCCAAGAGCTTGAAATCCACTGCTCACATCGCTCCTTTCTGTTTGTTTACGGGTAAAGTCAGCATTTGAGGAATGCGTGGGAGATTTTTGCTGTTTTATAAGGAATCTTTAGCAATTCCGAGGTTTTTGGGCGTGGAGGAGAAAATCCGGTACATGACCTTTGATGAGCTCTGCGAGGAACGCTTAGCCCACATTCGACAAGCGTCAAAGGAGCTGATTGAGAGCGGGAAGGTCACGACGGCAAGGTGGGCTGTGCGCTGAATATGTTATTCACATTTTGTGATTTTTACGCCCTGGTACGTGTTTTCTTGACCACCCACTTGCGCTTTGCAGGTCACAAGGTCAATTTGCCAATCGCGCCTGCCTCATTGATGAGGTGGACGTCGTTTTTGCGCGAAATTTTTATGGCAACACATGGGATGGGGGCTTCAAGCTCACGTCTCCTCAGGCTTGGGGGAGCTATTCTTGCTATTGGCAAGGGGGCTGAGATAGTAAGTTGTGGAAATCCTTTTTTTCATTGTTGTATTTGTGCGGTGTGAGCTTGTGGAGGACCGACTTAAGAGTTTGGCAGTTCCAGGTGAAACAGGCAGTGACTTGGTGTTGTGCTGTTCAAGCATACTGTATTGGACACACACGTATGAGGGATTTTTGTGTATTGCGGCACGTCCTGAATTGACGCCACATGCCAATTGAAATTGCTGCTAGCCTGGCGGCGCCAATGCACACTTGTAAGCTAGTAAAAATCCACCTCAGCCATAAGGTGATATTGGGGCGTCAGAAAAACATCAGAAAATAAGTCAGAAATTAAATAGTTCTGGATTCCTTCGCTTTAGGCTGGTGGGATTTCACTATTGTAAGCTTTGAAGTTGCAAGCGCAGTTGCAGCCCCTGTGAAGGCTGTGGGCTTGGTGAGCCACATCTTCTCTGAAGTGACAGCTGGGCGTCCTATCAAGAACATCGCTGATACTGACGAGTTCCAGGATTGAAGTGATGTGACTTTTGTTGGGCCGTAATTTCACTGTGTCTATTCAGGTCTATACTCGGGCCTATTCAATATGCGAGGAACACATGGCAGCTTCAGGGGAACACAGGCAGCCTTAGAACTATACATACAATTGATACTCGTGTATGCTTAGGCGGTTCCAGAGATTTGTGCAACGTCAACAGCTTTGGCCTGTGAGGACCTGTTGGAGGCTTACCCGGAAGAAATGCGCGGAGTGTTGACTCAAAAAGCTGCAGAGCTTGTTCAAAACGTGGAGGAATGGTCCAAGCCAGAGCCAATTCTGGATGAGAAAACAGGGAGGATTGGGTACAAGGAGAAGGATGAGGTCAGCTACGACATCTCCTACTCCAACCAGACAACCTTTGCGTACTTGAGTTTCTTGCAGCAGGGCAAGCTCACCCCTGAGCAAGTCCAAGAGCAGATTGGCATTGACATGCTCTGCGGAAGGTTTTCGTTTGCGGATTTGCCAAACTCCTATGCATGTATTCTGGGTGTCACAGGCACACTTATGGAGCTCCGAAGCATTGAGGGGTTCGAGACGGTGCTCCAGAATGAATACGGCTTCAAGCATTTCACCATTACTCCTTCCATTTTTGCAGGGGGAAGACTCCTCTTCAACCCAGGGGAGCATGTGCAGGTTCGGGTCCAGAAGCTCTCGTCGGATGAAACATGTTTCAAATGCAAACGCTTGTAGTAGATGCTTCGGAGAATCCCTGAGGTTCATGCTGTGGAGGACGAGTGGGGTCTGGGCCTTGAAAGGCTAGTGGCCGAGCATACTGCCAGGGGAGATTCTGTGCTGGTCTTCTTTAAGAATGAGACGCAGATGAAAAAGTATCCAGGCGAGGGTTGGGCACAAACCATGTCTGCAGTGATGCCCTTAAAAAATAAAACTCTAATAAAATCTCTAAATATGGCGGCCCTTGGTCTTCAGATCCGTTCAAGGCAGTTTACAGCCAGGTGGGCTGATGCCATGTTCCACGTGCAGGTTGGGCCAACATGCAGTGCTTGACAGAGCGCACAAATCCAAAGAGCCGTAAGGGCTACATCGCGGCTGCAACAGCTGAAGGCAAAGCCACGCTGCTCACCAGGGCCTTTGGAAGAGGAATCTCGTTTGAGATCTCAACGTCACATTTTCAGCTTCTGCTTCATTGGGATCAGATTTATATAATGTCCTAGATAACTCGCATTTTTGGGTTACGTAGCTCAAATCGACCATAAAAGGAATTGACTTCCAGATGCCAGAGAAGCATCGGCTGGTCGTGATTCAAACGTATTTGTCCAGCTTGGTGAGTGAAGAGCAGCAGATCAAAGGCCGCACTGCCCGGCACGGTAAATCTGGGCTGTTCCTTCAAGTTCTTTGTGCTCAGCACTTGGAAGGAAAGATGGCGTTCAGCCCGGAGGACGTGAACAGCTTGCGCAATCTGAAGGGGGACCAGATTCAGTCCCTGTTGAAAGCCAAGCAAACTGCAAAGACTTCCTCCAAGTTCTTTGGCATGGCGGAGCGGAGAAATCGAGCCCGCCATTTGGAGGCGGAGACCAGGAAATGGGAAAGCCTTCTGTTCGGAGATGCCGAGACCAGTCAGAAGTTGAAGAGGCTGGCAACTTTCAATGAGGTCAGAGACCCAGTCCACTACTCTGTCCTACTTGACATCTCCATGTCAATGTCTGGAAAGAGGAAACAGCATATGGACGTGGCGTTTTCCAAGTTTCGGGAGCAGCTATGTGCGCAAGAACGACAGGGGATCAACACCATGGTGTCAGTGGTTCTCTTCAATCACACGACCCAGGCTCCTTGGTTCAAACTGTTCTTGCACCGTTGTAATCACGTGAAATAGTGATGGTCGAAGGAGCCAAATGGGCTGTTCCAGGATGAAGGGTTGTTTGAGCTGCAAGTTCTGTTCCGTCCCAGGTGATTGTGCCAACGCATGTAAAGGCGTCAGAGTTGCAGGATATTGCTCATCGTCAAGTTGGCGGAGGGACCTGCTTTCACAACGCCTTTGCTGCGTGTCGAACCCTGATCAGTAAACGCTCGAAAACCCAGGACAGTCCTAGAGTTGCCACCACACTTGCGCGGAGTATTCTGTTTGGCAGTGTTCTCAGCTTCGCGCAGAATTGCTCTCCGCAAAACTGACCGATAGTACAGGTCACCTGAAACCAAATACAGTATTACTACTACATTCAAATGTGACAAGGAGTTGCATGTAGACAGGAATATGACCTGGGATTGCCTAGCTTGTACTTGGTTTTGAAGAATCATAATCTGGTGCCATAGCTAATACAATTGTTCTTCTTTCTTGGCAATCATAGTGACTTTCTGCCGCAACACAGGAGCTCATCCTGTTCCTTACTGATGGCGAAGCGGAATGCCCCGAGCGAGAGCTGACAGCTTTGTTGGCAGAACACGGTAACAGGATCAAATGCATTACTTGCGTTGCTCTCGGTGCACAGGCAGGTAAAAGTGTGTTGAAGAATATTGGCGCCAAGTTCCAAGCGAAGAACATCAGCTTCAACTTGTATGATGCCAACAGCGAGGAAAGCCTGGTCACAGCATTCCAGGAAGCAGCTGGCGGCCGTGCAATCCATTGCAAGTAGATCCACATGAGCCATTGTTTTCCAGACATTTCCAGACAGTTTTGGCTAGCACTTGTGCAGAACTAAGTGCAGCAAACTTCCTGCTACGCCAGACATGGGTTACTTCATGTTGCTTCAGGGAAAGTTCACATCTGCAATCTAATTCAAACAAAGCCTACGCTCTATGCCAGGGATAAAATGGAAGTGGCAAACCCCCGCCTGGCTGGTTCCATCGCAGGATTTTAATGAGTCACCAACCGTTGAACATTCCCAAGCGCTGCCTTTGCAAGATGTTGGCAACTTGGCGCTGGCCCTGCCAGCTCTTATCTTCCCTGGTGACTGCAATTCTAGAACTCATCCACCGGCGACGGTGCAACTTGCCTGCAGCAAGAGGTTGTTGCACCAGTACAGGAAGCTGAGTCAGACAGAAACTGACAGAAACTGACAGAGCGCTTGTCATAGGGTGGAAAACAAATCTTGGAGCGCGTTTCCGAGCATATAAACGCAACAAGTTTGGTCTTGCGTACTGATGCGTTTGGATGCGTTGCCAGATGGTCCAATTCTGGCTTGAACAGTTTCAGTCGGAGTATGAATGATTTACCATGCATGGTTTAAGCCTTGCATCTTCAAGTTCCGAAGTCACTCTGTTCAAAAACCGGCGGTAAACGAAATTGACAATGTGAAACCTTTTTCTGCCTTGCCACTGTGGGGCTGTGCTCGTAGCCTGATGCAGCATGTAATATCACCAAATTATCCAACACCTTTTGCAGACCTACATTCAAAGAAGTGTGCACCTCAGAGTCCTTTGACTGCACGGTGGAAACCGAGCCTGGAGTTGCCATGGAAGGCACCAATCTGGGTCTTCGTGTTGAAGAATAGCACTTGGCACGAAAAGTAGAGACACCTCGTGCCAGTCGGCCAGGACACAAAAAGATTCTTTGATCGTTTGCCACCAGTGAATTGCACTTGGGTCCCGCCAGAAGAATCTAATCTGGAAGTATCTTGATTTCAAGAAATTGTCAATGAGGTCACTTCATCGGTAAAGGGTTTCTGTGCTTGCAATGCCGAGCAGTCCATGTGCGGAAGTAGGGTTTTGGGATGTTGGAAAGATGAAAGAAACATGAAAGGATTGAACTCTGTGCGAAAGTTCTTGAAACGGAACGTGCAGCAACAGGTGATAACAGGTGGTCGCTGTGACTGATTTGCTTTGCTCAGCTTTGCGCCCGGGAGGTCATTGACATACGTTTCTACCAGTGCAGCTTCATCCATGGTGCTCGCCTCGGCCTCTGCCACCGTTTTGCTCTAACCCATCATAGGTGGATCATAGGTAAATGATAGCCTCACGATGGTAAATGGATTTAAATGGGTCATTTGACCGAAAATGATAACCAATCTACCCCTTGTACCTGTGGTGTTTGGAGCAACCCTGTGTAAAGCATTTTTTTGGGTCCCTTCCTTCTATTTGGTGTTCACAAAGTTGATTATGTGGCGAACTTGAGGGAATCGCAGCAGAAGAAGGGGGCCATACGGGGCTCATGGTTTCTCCCAACAAGCTCGCGCCTGTTGCACAGACCACCTTGAAAGAACCATTGGCACCTTGCACAGTGACCAGGTGCCGCGTGAGAGTCCGTGCTGTGTCCGAACCTCGGCAACCTCGGCCACTTCTTTGGGCTTTTTGTGCATGCCCTGGATTCCATGAACATGCTGGTGTTTGCTTAAAGAACACCAGCGTTTTGAGATATTATGATAATATTGATGCGAGCCTGGCGGGGTACTCAACTGTTGCATTACAGCTTTGGCTGCAGTTGCCTTTTTGTATACAGATTGCATGCACATGGTATATGCAGGACCTAGCCTCCATATGAATCTTTCCTTGCACATACAGACCTGCTTTTTCCAACTGCACCACTTTTGTTTGGGATAACCTACAGCCTTGTGAATGCCAAAATCTAAGAATGAAAAAAAATTGGTTTACATCTGAATTCCATATTGAGTTGCTTATATAATGGACATCGAGTCTATCTTTCAATTGTCCCCCCAAACCCCCATTTATGTCCCCATATTATTCGCTTAAATCCGCATGAAATCAGGTTCATCTCCACCCAACGCGGCCATTGCTGCCGCGGCCTCGAAGAGAGATGGGCAACTTTTTTGCACCAGCAAAGCATTGTGAAGTCACAAAGATGTGTAATCAATCCATATATAAATCATTATATCGTTGATTGCTGGGAAATATAGATGTAAATGGACGTAAACGGATATAAATTGATGTACATAGATGTAAATGATGTCACTGAATCAAAAGGACATCATGAACTATGGTCAAGTGACAATTCTGCCTCACTTTTTGGAAGGACTTTGTGTGGAAGCGAACTTGGCATTTGATCTGTGCTCAAAAAGGAAATTGCGGTGTTTCACGGATGACTGATTTAGATTGATTTAGGTCAACCCCATCCTTGGACTGCAATTTTGCATGTGGAGGAGCTCACGATTGTTGAAACTTCGGATTTTCAAGATTGGTACTTCGCCAAATGTGACTGCCGGTAAGCTAAAACCACCGTGCGGAATCCTTTCGAAACTTCTTGAGACCTTTTGAGAAACTTGGCACTGCCTCGGTTAAGGAAGTTGGATCCAGTACTATGGCAGGATCACAGTCACCACTTGCAGCGTTCCGTGCTGATGGGCTGTTTGGCTCAGAGTTTGACGTCATGTTACGCGTTGTTGCGAGTCACCCAAGTGCCGCGTGTGGCTGGGAATGTAGGGCTGGGAAAGCATGGCTGATGGCTGTGCGGCTTGTTGAAACATAACTACATAACCATCATAACCACCCCTTCATTTGATCGTTTTCAGTTGGGGATCCCTTAAATCTGCTAAACATAGGCTTTCTGTACCCTTGGAGACCTGTTGGACCTGACCCATGTTCCATGGCGGTCTTGATGCTGATCACATCCCCCAGTTAATGAAGATCATCAGAGTGACGTCCCCAACATTTTTGTTGTAAACCATTCATGTGGATGTGGGTCAACATTCTGGATGTTTATTAGATCCCAAAAAGGACCAGACTTCTTATGGGTCACTTTGTTGTCTCGCATGATTAACCCACCTCCACGTCCGATTGTGCTGGTATGAGTAAACCCCAATTTATCGGATAGTCAGATAATCCAAAATTTACAGGATATCCCCATTTCATTACCAATTTCACTTGGTAAACCGACATTTTGTACCCAATTTATCCAAGTTTTCCTGGGCAGTTTATTCCCTTGTGTCCAAGGTGCTGACCGCGGCCAGTGCGGTTGGCCGCGATGTCGGCCATGGGTCCAATGGGTGGACAGGCGGCTGTTGCGCTAATCGCTGCTGGGAGGAAAACATGGATGGAATACTTCGATACCTATGACCTATAATAATGGATAACGATGATAATGATTATAATAGTGATAATGATACACAATAATAGATAATAACAAACATAACAATGATAATGATATTGATAATGAACATGATAATGCTAATGACAATAATAAATAATAAATGATAAATGATGTTTTTTTTTTTTGTATAACTGGATTATATAGTCAGTTTGATTCATTCTGACATTTATTTAAATACTGTCATCGGACGATGGTATGATATTATTTTGGAGTAATTCGTCAATAATACTCTTATTCTGCTATTTGTATCTATTTGCATTGTATGAATATGTCACATGTTGATCATTTTTGCACTTTTGTCCAACGATGGAGCCTGAAGTTTTTTCCTGGGTCGCATTCATGGTGACTTTGGGTAAGGGTGTTGCTTGGTTGCTTGGTTGCTAGTCATTGCACCAACCAGGTGGTACCAACAGTGGGATCCGAGCGATGTCATCCCCAGAAAGACAGGTACTCAATGGTACTTCCGTAAAAAATCGACCAAGGGGTTCATCAATGCTTAACAATAAATCCTAGGGCTGCCCGGCTCCAATTGGGAACGCGAGGCGGGCCTGGTCCGGCAGAAGCCGGTCAGCAATCGACGGATGCCGACAAGAGGCTGACCCGACCTTGGACACCCATGGGTGGTTCAAGGATTTGCTTCACACCCGAAATCTTGAAAAATGGCCAAATATAACAAGGTGCACCCCGAAATCCATCCGTGCATCATTTTCCAATCTTTTTTGGCCAATTTGGATCATCAGATCTGGATATCCCAGAATTTCTGGTCTCATGTCAAATCCATTGAAGCTGATCCCGCTCCGCAGGCTTCAAGATGGGCAGCTATGTCCGTATCACCTACAGGCGATGCGTCCGGGCCGGGCACAGATCTGTGGCTTGCAGATCAAAACTGTGGGTTGTTGCGTACCATACTGTTGACCCATGGTCAACAGGGTGTAAGCACATACGTTCTGTTGGGACGGGATATCCAGAGGGAGAACCACTGCCATTTCAGTGTTTTGGTAGATATGCACACAGGCTGTTGATGGCATGTTGGTCAGTAGACAAGATGCATGGCTAGGGCTAATGGAAATTCATGGAAATTCCAACTGTTGGTTAGAGGTGATGACCCAGCAATGGAGCTGAGCCCCTGATGGAAGCTTCAAGCTGCCCACACTTGCTGATGACAGAGGATGGGTTTGATCAATTTTGTGGGTTTACTAAGTTTACTTGTTGAAAGCCCATGGTTGAGCCCCGTTTTTGGGCTCGAAAAGTATGGGAGCAGCGTCGATGAAACCTTTCCTTGCAGCATTTCAATAACCCTTGTAAAGTCGCACCAGGCTCTTCCTGTCTTACTGCTCAAATGGAAAGGTTTGACCAATTCCCACAGCTTCTTTCCTACAGATAACTAAAGTTACGGCAAGACCCTATGGTTTGCCCGGAAGGTTAGAACGGTGTTCTAACATTGTCCTTCGACATGTTGTGTTTCGATATTTCCCAGACGACTAACCCTAAACCGCCCTAAACCCTAAATTCTAAACCCAAAAACCCAACACCCTAAAGCCCTAACCTGAAAACCCGAACCCAAAAACCCCAAACCCTGAAAACTCTGAATCCTAAACCCCAAAATACTGCTTATACGCAGTATTCTCTGCAATCTCTCTTGTCATGTTCGCCAACAGGGCGTCCTCAATGTTGCAGTCCGGGCAAACCACGGGGTCTGTGCGTAACGTTAGAAGCTGTGTTACATCCGTAACTTGGTAGTCATAACTGGGCTCAGAAAAACGCCAACCAGGTGTGCGGGAAAGCACGGCGCCGAGGAGGATAACGCCAACTATGAAGGCGTGGTGCAGTTCTCCTCGTTGGTTAGGTCACGATGAAAAAAAGGATCTGCAGAGGTGGGGGTATAGACATGTATCTATATATATATAGATAGATATAGATATATTATATCACAATGATTTCGTTCCGGTTGCAGTTTCACAAACCGGCTGCCTGGGCTCAAACGCCAATCCCTATTGAGCACGCTGAGCGGAGTGGCACAAAATGCGTTGAATCTAGTCATAATCACAGATGTGAGACAATCGAACGAAGTTTAGAAGTCAAACTTCCGACAATATGGACAGATGGAAGAGCAGAGGTGGGAAGAGTCAGAGAAGAGAAAGTGAGAAGGAAGAAGTTCAGGGGGAAGCAGAGGTGGGAAGAGAAGAGAAAGTGAGAAGGAAGAAGATCAGAGGGAAAAGCAGAGGTGGGAAGAGAAGAGAAAGTGAGAAGGAAGAAGATCAAAGAAAAGAAGAATCAGAAGAAAGAAGATGCAGGTACGCGAAAAGGTAGAAAAGTCGCGAAACACCGTGTTTTTCCAATGTTTTGTGGCTCCGGAGGGTCGAAAAGTAGGCTCGCTAAAGCGGCGGGTGCGGAGCCATCTGGGGAGATGAGAGATGAAAAATTGCACGCCGTTGTGGCGCGAAGCAGATTTCGAAGTCAAAAAACTAAAAAGACACCACGTCCGGACCACTTTGAGACGTTGAGATGTTGAAAGGTGCATGCATTTCACACATGGTTATATTTCATCCCATGCTTCATCAGTTATCATCTACTTTTATTTATCAATTTTCAACGCAGTCAAACCTACCGCCACTTGCCAGGGAAGCTGATTGATAAACGCATCGGCGGAGAAGACCGGGAATCCTTCATCACTCTGAAGGCGGGATTTGGATGACTTTGTAATCACCCACTGGGTTTATAACACTAGTGTGGTTTATTATGGGGTTGATGTATAGTTTGTAAATCTTTGTAATCATCCTCAATTGGTATAATATTGGGCATGGCATAGGTTACATTGGTTCATTTCTTTGGGTCTACTGCATCAATTCCATTACTCACCACCGTATGGGACCTCAAAATGAATGGATCCAAACCCCAATGGCAGTGGTCTCAGATTTTCACCACTTCGGGGGAACACCAAATTTTCATCAGCCAGGGCTCATTCATCCGGGATTGTCATTAGTGACCAAACCCCATTTAGATGGTTTGTTGTGAACAATATGCATGCCAAGTATGACCCAGGTATATGTACAGCCGTTGTTTCTATATTAACATCAACGATTACAGATTGTTACATCGGACAAGAGTCCATTCACATTTTTACATATATATTTTTTGTTTTCGGTTTATACATGTTTGTACATGTTTGTTAGGGGTCATAGTTTGACCCAGTATGGGATGACAACAGATTTGGAACAGTGCGGGGACTATGCTGGTCATGTCGAGACATGTCAAGACCCACTTCCAAATGGGATACATAAGATTGTATCATCAGTATGGACAACTCCAATTTTGGGGATCTTACCAACCAGATGTAGAATCAAAATTGTTTTTGCTGAACTGAATTTCAAGCTCCAGTTTGGTACCTTTGCTGATTCCGGGATAGCTCCTTAGTATTGTGGTCATATGGGTATTGGTGGGCCCAATATAGGGGATGAACATCTGTTTGCCAGCTTTTTTGGGGTTCACCAGTTGATCCATAGGAATATCATGGAAGAAGAACCGCAACAATATTTGGCAATGATGGAGATGTCCTCCCTGTTGTCGGTCGTACACCCCTTGTTGTTGGCCATATTCCCTTTATTGTTGGAGTTATTCACCCTCGACAACGTCAGATGTATCCGTATTATAGCTGGTGATTTCCCCCTCTACTGTTAGATGATATTCCCCTAATTTTAGCATGCTTTTGGAATACATCCCCTTCACTTCACGATTGATTTTTGTTCCTTTTGTTGTCTTATATTGATCCTCATGTTGGTGGATACAATTTATACATACGCATCCTCCAGCAAATTTGCATATGGAAAATCTATCATTTCTAGATATATAGTATCCCAATGAAACCATGGGTTCTTCACATGATGGAGGGTATATTGGTTGGATGTGTATATATGAATATATATATACATATGTATGTATATATCCATATACTATGCATATAATATATATATATATACATACATACATACATTCATACTTAGGTGGCTCACCCTAGTCAGCAACTGGGTCATCACTTTAGTTGTAAGTGGGCTAAGAACGCGGATTCCAGGACTGTTTGGTCTTTGATCTTTCCGGTCGCTTCATTGAGAAGCTGCTCCTCAGCCGCAGACTCTGCAACCATTTATTTTTTTGGGATCAACAACGATTTTGGTGGTTTTATCCCTTCTCTGTCGAGGAAAGCATCCATTTCTATGTTTTTTTTGGGACACCGGACGACTTGATCCATCCCCATGTAAAAAAAACACTGCCGTTACTCTGGGCGATGGTCCCGTAGTTGAGCAACATTTTTCGCCCATGATTGTCATGGCCAGGAATTGGGGATATTCCACACCCATCCCATATCTTTTGCTGATCCCATTCGGTTTTTTGGTGATATATAATCTGAGTATACTCCCATTCTGGTTCCTTTTGACATCATTTTCGTTTAGTTTTGGTTGACTTCAACACGTCCCTTAAGTTTTGGTAGGCCCCCAGATTTGGAGCCCAGGAAGTCCAAGAAACTCATCGACGCCTACGTCCAAACCTGCGAACTCGTGGAGAAACGTTCCAAGACGCCTGAGCGCTTGGGCGCGCCCGCAGCAAGGGGCGCCCAGTGGGGATGGGGATGGGTGGCCGGATGGATTGTAAGGTTTAGTCAACACCCAAATGGTCAGATGATGAAAAAAACGGTTGATTGTTTGGTCTAATTTAGACATAGTTTGTAATCACCACCAATTGATAGATTTGGGAATGGTCTGGTTTATATTGGTTTATGGCTTTAGGTTTACCGCATCCATCCCATTTCGATATTTCATCCCTCCATATGGAACGAGAGGGTGCTAACCCTCTGGGCTGTTTGAGTGGATGGCCACCATTTAGGGGTTAAGCTTTTGATTAATCAACCAGGGTCTACAACTATCCGGGTTGACATTCATATATATATACTGTATATATATACACATATTATTACATATTATTGGTTTTATTTATTTATCTATTTATTTATTTATTTATTGATTTTACATTATTTATGTTTGTTATTATTATTGTTATCTATTATTATTATTAGTTATTATTGTCACTTATAACAATTTTATTATCATTTTACTATTATTACTATTATTATTTTACTATTGTTATTATCATTATCATTATCGTTATTATAAAATATTCATATTATAACATCAGCATATATATATATGTATATATATATAATATTGGCAATCGTTGGATCATCCCATGTGCCGAGGCTGTGGTGGGGCCCATGCCGCCCCCTGGGTTGCAGAAACCCCAGACACCCACGGCAGAGCCCAAGGTGGGACTGCTGCAGGATGGGAATGGGACAGGGTGGGTACCCTCTGGTAAACATACAAACTATGGAAAATCACCATGCTTTCTAGCTGGGTAAATCCACTATTTCTATGGCCATGGCTTCAATAGCTTTTTGTATGTTTACCAGAGGGTAAAACAGGGTGGATTTCACAGAATTCCTTGGGGATAGAAGGACAGGTTAAGCCGACTTATCCCACCAGGGATATAAGCTACTTAGTAAGGGGGATGAGCCACCACCTATAGATGGGAAGTTTCATAAAGACATGATGGGAAATTTTTGACTGGCGAATGGGTTTCAAAGTTGATGTAGGAAGATCCAGAGTATCCAAGGGTGGTCATGATTGGAGAACCCCAACCATGCTGAAATATGGAAATATTTTAGAAGGCCCTAGTGCAATTGACAATACCAAAATGTAATTTAGTTTGTCAGTTTTGCTTTTGATTGGGTTCTTTAAGATCAGGGTACCCTAATGATCAGACGAGATTACGCAGCGCAGAAAAAGTAATTGGATCTCTCAGACCCTTCCAGCATAGTGCCACTTGTCCAAATGACAACACACACACACATATCTATATATATATATATATATTATCTCTCTCTCTATATATATATATTTATCTCTATCTGTATATATATATACTATCTATCTATGTATGTGTATGTGTATGTATGTATGTATGTATGTATATATATATATATATACACATAAGAACATATATTCGCGGTTTCACAAGCTTCCGAAAAGGTGATGTGTCCAAGTGATGGTACAGTAAGTGAAAGTTGAAACGTTGGACTGGGTCCAAAAAGGGTTCGTATATCCCCTGGATTTCTGCAGGTTACATCGGTTATAGTTATATCATGTTATATCAGCATATCAACAGATTTGTTGGTTTCAGGGCGGTTGAAACCACTAGTGCGAGTTGACCTGTGACAAAACTTCTTCAAAGAAATGGGAGCCGCCTCAGCTGTGGCTGAAATCAAGGTGGCTCCAAAGGCCAAAGCTGCGCCAGGCGCAATGTCTTCCCCAACTTATGGCATGGTTGATCTGTTGGCTGTTAGGGGGATGGTAGTTGTGATGAAACATCCACATTCTTGGTCACTGTTGGGACCAGATCACATTGGGAGATTGATATTTGCCGACTATTTGACCTTCACTATCCACTCTGGGAAGAGGGGAAACATCCAAGAACACAACTGGAAGAGCTTAATTTTTTGGACGGGCAAGATCCTCGGGTTTCCGGCAGGTTGTCGTCCTCTTCAACCAAAACTTGTGATTTGGTGATTGGAATTGAGCAAGTGACAAAGACTTCGGGGGCCATCCCCTCGCCATAGTTTTGGTGTATTCTTGTACAAACTGGTGGTACCCCTAATGATGGTGTGATGACCACGGTCCACATGACATTATCTCACACCACAGAATATATCATCATTTTCCATCATTAAGATTGCGTAAAATTGCAATGGACTGGGTATCCTCCATTTCTTGTCAAAACAAATCATCCATTTGCCGATTTCAACTCAAAGTTATCCCAGTGTGTACGTATATATACATAAGATAATGTAATCTATACTATATATATACACATGATAGATACGATAGACATGATAGATATGATAGATATTATATGATATTATCATAGATATTATATATATCATATGATATATATATATATATATACACACACACATATCTATACATTGATGTATCTATATATCTACGAATTTATAAAACTATAAGTTTATCGAAGGAAGTTTAGAAGTCAAACTTCCGACAATATGGAGAGATGAAAAGCAGAGCAGGGCAGAGGCACAGAGAAGAGGAAGATTAGAAGAGAGAAGATCAGAAGAGAAAGAGTAAGA
>Ga0126342_10002321_pt1 | contig 29395 bp, 26 predicted proteins | sample Cyp1metagenome_FD_92528 | JGI IMG/M metagenome (GOLD analysis project Ga0126342, IMG submission 92528) | Coral microbial communities from Lord Howe Island, Old Settlement Bay, Australia - Cyphastrea 1 metagenome | ecosystem: Host-associated > Invertebrates > Cnidaria > Coral ...
CCCCCACCCTCCATGACATGTGGTGGAAGTTGCCCTTGCCTGGTTGAAGAGGCCGAGCTTCCCAACTCCAGTCACGCAAGAGCTTGACAATGGAGTGACGTTGTGTCCCGTGAGGGATGGGAAAGAGCTCGAAGATCAACTGGATGTTGAGGGAGACAAAGTCCAATCCAGGTCGAAGATGTGCCCATGCGGCCTTTTCATCGCCCTGCTTCACCCTGATGCCGTACTTGTTTTTGAGTCGCACCATGCAGATGGCTTTCTCGTATGTGCGGCATTGATGAGCAACTTCATCGGCCGATGCACCAGGTAGCCAAACTACTCGGTATTGATCATCCTGTTCTCGTGGCTTGTTGCCTCTGGGTTCGATGTAGACACCAGTCGGTGCAGTGGTGAGAAGCTTGTGCAGTGCCCCCTCTGGGATTCGCATGAATGTGGTGAAGAGGCATGCTTGATCCTGTGAGGTTTTGCGGCCAGACTCATCATAGAAGCTCCTTGCCCAAATCTCAAAGATCACATTCTCTATGGTTTCATCGAGGCCTGGATGGAATTTGTTGCAACCAGTGCCACACTTGGCTCCTTTGCAGAGCTGTAGTGCATCCATTGTGGAGACCAAAGCTCTGATTGGTGCTTCGGCAAATCTGTTCCAGGGCATGTTGATTTGGTCACGAAAGACCTGGAGCTTGATGACCTTGGTCTCCACCATCTCTGGGGTAGAGTCTTTGCTGGCTGATTCCCGGCTTACTGTGTTGTCGCCCAACTGGAGGATGTGGCCGTAGATCAAGGTGTGCTCATCAGTGCCCTTGAACTTGGCCGGGATGATGATGGGTGTTGTATTGGTAGCTGCAAGCTGTTCCTCTGTTGGAGTGTCAAGGAGTAGAAGTGCAAGTGCATCTGTGCTGATGGAGCACGCATCTACCAGGAATCTGTGTGCCATGTCTGTAGTGCAAAGTACTACCCCTCTGGCTTCCGTCTCCACTTCATCGTAATGAATCTGGCCCACTGGGAGATCATTGTTATCCTTGAAGTGATTGGCATTGAGCTCAAATTGTGCGGGATCCAGGAACACAGGTGAAGCTTTGTTCCCACCTTTCTGCTGCTTTTTGGCCTTGTGGTTGGGGATACGAGCACCGTGTTTGGTTTGGGCTCTTTCTGCTATGTAGGCCTTTTGTTCATCAAAGGAGATCAGTCTAAACATGGTGCCTGGCTTGCTCGCTGCGGATTTGAGCTCGTTCCAGGGGTTCTTTGCCTTCAAGATCTGAAGGACGGATCGATGACCAAGCATCGTGATCACTGTATGGGCCCGATCTTCCGCAGCTTCCGGTGGGACTCCCTTGATGGTCAGGAGTTGGGTAAGCTGTCGATGTGTGTCATCATTGCCACCTGCCATGATCTCGCTGGGAGAGGTCTGCTGCGACAGGAGCCAGAAGTGAAGTTGGAGAATCTGATTATCAGTTGCTGCTGAGAGCATTCCAAGGGTTTGGGCCATGTGCAGCAACGCTAAAGTGCCGCAGGTCATGTTGTGTTGCTGAGGCAAGCTGTGTCCTTGGTGAAGTCCAAGAAAATTGGAGTCCAGCGCTTGGGTGAGCTTCTGGGTGACTTGCAACATCCATGGTGTGGCTTGACCCATTCGAAGTCCATCGTACAGGGTCCAAGAAAATCCACGCAATGATGAAATCCAAAATCCATGAAGATAGAGCCAGTGACCATGTAGTTCAACAATAATGTGCACGTCTCCTGATTCACGTTGTCGGCGTTGTTGCCAGGATTTTGCCACTTGTGGAGGCAGTGTCATTCTGAGGAATTGGCTGGCGCTGAATGGGTAGAGTGAGAAATGCCCCCCTGCTTGGGTGTGTGCTGAAATTTCATTGATCATGGCTTGCATGAAAGTCCAGAGCAAGCGATCTCCCAGCTGCATGTGAGCTTCCACATCACCTCCGCCAGAAAGATTGGTGCTGAGTGGAAAAGGTCTGGCTTGTTTGCTCGTGTGGATTTGTAGCTGGTAGAGAATGCCTGTTTGCAGCTGGTCATGAGGATGTAATCTTTGTCCATCATGCGTCAGGGTTGCATATTGTCCCCATCCCGCCAAGGCTTTCTCTGCTTTGAGAAGATGGCCAACCGTCATGGGGGATTCAATCTTGATGGCGTGGAGGATGTTGGTGTCCACAATGTGAAGCTGGATCTCCCTTGGTATATGGTGACCTGGTGTAATCCATCGTGTCGCTGCATAGTAATTCAGCCCATGTTGAAGGGCACGGATGGCCTGCTCAGGATCAATGTTGGTGTAGCCCCAGTGGTGTTCTTGCAGGGCGGCCAAGATGTGAGCTTGAACCCATAAAACTTGCAATGGTGCTGCTATCTGGCCTAGGAAACTGAGTGCTGCACGTGGTGGCATTGGAAATTGGTATGTTGGTGGGACGGTGCATAACATGGCACCTTCCTGGTGGTGTAGATGCCGATGTCGTCCTGTCTTGGATGAAATCAATTCAAATCCTTTTGCTCCTCCTCGGCGCAGCCTCATCATGCTAAATGCCTGTCTGCATCCACATGGACAGGCCCTATTCACATGTCCCCATGAATGGAGAACAGTTGGGGCTTGATCATCAGGACCCAGAACTCGTCGGTCACAACCAAAGCTGGGGTCAAGGTACAAGGCCAATTCGCTTGGGTCCCAAGCCAGTTGTGCTTCTTCATCATCATGCCAGTATGCATCCAGTGGCATGATGTCCTTGAGGCAGCAGAACTCAGAGGTGATGGGCCATCGTGGGATAGAGAGGCTTGGAAGAGACTTGTGGATGAGGTGACACCAAAACCTGTTTCTTCTCACTGGCCACTGCCCCTGCAAGTCAAAGGTGAACTTGAAGAGCGACATGTCTGCTGCACTGGCAAAGGAATCGATGTAGGACATGGCATCAGGGAAATGGAGGACTGTGGCCACCCATTCCAACAGGATATCATCAGCCTGCAAGAACCAAGCACCCTGCAAGATGCTGTGGAGGCTGTGGCTTCGGTGGTCGTCCATGCCGTGCATGTCACCTTGCCTGGAGAATCCTTGACATGGGAATCCACCTGTTATCTGCAGGTGGTTGGTGCCCTTGAGTGAATGTGCCAATTTTATTGTTGATGTCAGCCCTAGATCCCCTTATATCACCGGACATGAGAAATTGGCTCTCAGTGCGTCACATGCCAACTGAGATTTCTCCACAAAACCAAGAGTTTTCATGCCAATCAGTTGTGAGCCAATGGAAAAGCCTCCCATGCCGCTACAAAAGTCCATGATAGTGATATGGGAAAAAGGATCTTTTTCAGGGTGCAACATGGCCACAGTGTCCTGCCCAAAGAAGCACTCATACTGGTCCTCGGAAGCTCGATTGAGCTCATAGATCGTGTAGAGCCCTGCCAAGTCGGCTGGAGCACCAAAGACCCTGAAGCACTGAGCAGGCGACAGGCCTTCGCAAACCAAGATGCCCTCCTCATACTTCACAACGCGCATCACAATGCTGAACACAGATCCCGGGGGGATATCAGCAACGATTAGGTCCATGCTGGTGGATGATGGGGTCCCAGTCTTTTGCTGTTCACAGGTTTACTAGCTGGTAAGTCCTGGGCCGAAACCTAGAAATTAATATTTATAATATGAAATTGAAATGTAGAATATATATTTGGAAATACGAAGAAAAATTCGTTTAGGATGAAATCTTTGTAATATTAGAATATATTTCTTTCTATATGTTTATTGTTTTTTATTTTTTTGATGGATTTAGTATTAAGGAAATATTAATTATGAAATAATATAATTTGGGTATTTTTTATTTTTTAATAATTTATATTATTTGAATAATTTTATTATATATATATTATTTTGAATATAAATAAAAATATATATTGGATTTATTTAATTATTATTGGGGGAATAAAATCATAGATGCAAAATTATGATTTTAACCCTAAAGTATTTAGGAAATTAGATCGAATTTTGGGAATATTCATAAATATTAGAAAAAAAATAAGAAATTATATAAAATATATTATAAATTGGACATCAATATTTTTCTTTAGCGTAGCCTAAGGGCTGATCGAAAGGCTCTCCGATTCTTGAGAGGTAAAATGCGGACATTAGTCCTGAAATGAAATGTAATCAACAAACCTCATAGGAAAAAATGATCCCAAATACAATGCATGGAGTATAATTAACACAGGGGAAAGCTATGCCCGGCTCTCAGTGAATAATCGAATCCACATAATTTATCCTTCCATGGTCTTGCCAGAATCTCTTAATTTCTTCTTTTAAGGTAATACCAAAGGTCTGGTCAGGAATCCATGGTGGAAGGCAGTGGCTCAAATAAAAGAAGTAAATTTCCCGCATCTCAATGCGAATTGCATTCACCAGACCGACCCACTTTTCGTCTGCATGCCAGCATCTACCAGTCGTGGCAAAGTACAGCTGGAACTGGTTCAAGTTCCAAGTCTCCGTCAAGGCGCGGTCGAGGATACCGCTGGCACGTCGTATGGTGTTTCGATCATTTTGTGGTTCTTATTCGTAATTTTTGGTTGTTGTCAATGACCATTTCACGGTCAATTAAGGTGCTTATTACTTTCCGGAATTATTTATAAAACCACCCCCAAAAATTACTTCCCAAAGCTATTATTCTTCATTATAATTGTTCCTGCAAGTTATTCCGGAAAATTTGACAAAATTACTCCCAAAAATGATTCCTAAAATTATTCCCCAAAACTATTCCCCAAAATACCTTTATAAAATAATTGTCCCAAAGCAGCTATACTTCAAATCTCCCAAAGCGGCTCTATTTTCCAAAGCGGCTCCCAAAAGCTGCTGCCGGCGAAAGCTGCTCCACAAAATTACGCAAAGGTGCTCCCCAAAGTTGTGAATCTTCAAAGCTGTCGTACAAAATTGTTCCTCAAAGCTCCTCCTACTCCCCAAAGTTGCTCCCCAAAGCTCCTTAACAAAGCTGTTCCCCAAAGCCGTTTCCCAAATTATTCTCGGTATCGAAAGCTGCTCCGAACAATTGCTCCCCAAAGCTGCTATACTTGCCCCCGAAAATCATTTCCGAAAACGACTTCCCAAAGTTGTTTTCTAAAATTATTCCCCAAAATTATCGTTTTTCAAAACAATTGTTCGTCAATGTTGCGGCAAAACAGCAAAGTTATTCCCCCATAATTATTCTTTAAAATTGCTACCGAAAGCCGATCCCAAAAAAGCTTCCCAAAATTCCAAAGCTTGTCCCTGAAGCTGCCTCAAAGCTGGTACTCCCCAAAATTATGCCCCAAAGCTGTTCTCCAAAACTATTGTCCCAAAGCTGCGATTCTGCAAACCTATTCGCCAAAACGCTCCCCAAAGCCACCCTGCAAAGCGGCTTCCAAAAGCTGCGTCCCAAAATTGTTATCGAAAATTATTCTCCGAAATTGTCCGTATAATTGTCCCCGAAAGTTGCTCCCCAAAGCTATTCTTCTTCAAAGCAATTAATCGGCAAAGTTGTTCCAGAAAGCTGGCCAAAGTTGTGTTCCCCAAAGGTACGTCCCAAAGCGGTTCCCCGAAGCTACTTCCCAAAATTATATCCCAAAATATCTCTGCAATGCGATTGCCCCAAAGCTATTATCTTTCAAATTGCTATGGTTCAAATTTGTTCTCCAAAATGGTTTCTCAAAATTATTTTTCCAAAGTGGATCCCGAAAGGTGCTCTCCAAAGTTGCTGCCGAAAGCTGCTCCCCAAAATCTTATTCTAAAATTAATTCCCGAAATTATTTCCCAAAATTACGGTTCTTCAAAATTATTATTTAAAATTACCTTGCAAAATTATTCCTCACTTACTCCTACTCCAACACTATTCTCCAAACCTATTCCACAAAATTATTCCCCAAAACGGTTCCCCCCTTTCCTAATTTATTCCCCAAAATATCGTCACAAATTATCCCAAAAATTATTATGTTCCAAACCTCGAATTCAATTTATATTTATATAAATTAAAAATATCTTCGTAAAAATCCTAAATTTATAATGCATATTAAAAAAAAAACGGAAAATTATATATATATATATATATATTTTATATAGTCAAATTATAACATTAATAATAATATTTTTTTTTATTATCATTATTAAAAGAAATATATTTATTTAATTTAAAATTATATATATCATTTCACACAGCTCCCTTTTTCATCCATGCTTGCTGCGTATGTTTCACAGCTGGGTGTGGAAGTACAGGCCGTAGTTGCTTCCATTGAGCCACCTGGAGGCTCCATTGAGGCACCTGGAGGCATCTGTATTGCAGCAGCAGGGCCAGTTCCACAGCCACACCACCAAATTTCGTGAGAAATGGGTTGGGAGAGCCGCAGGATCCAGTGGCGGGTGCACTTGAGAGGAATCAAAGGACAGTGATCAGAGATATTTGCCATCACTTCACACAGCTCCCTTTTTCATCCATGCTTGCTGCGTATGTTTCACAGCTGGGTATGGAAGTACAAGCCGTAGTTGCTTCCATTGAGCCACCTGGAGCCTCCATTGAGGCACCTGGAGGCATCTGTATTGCAGCAGCAGGGCCAGTTCCACAGCCACGCCACCAAATTTCATTCCCACTTCTTCCACCGTTAACTTCATTCGTCTCTTTTACTCACGAAATAACACAAACCAAGAGCTCGGAGGGATACGAGCTTGTGTAAAAAGCTCTGCTTTGGCAAGTACTTGTAAGAAAGAATCCGACACCATCAGAACATGATTCTTTGTATGTTCAGGAACTCGTTTCAAGTATACTAATGCAGTTACTTCTTGTACGTAGATATCCATCATACGCCGGTTGGCCCAACGGCCCCTTCTTTGTAACAAATCACCACTCTCTGTTGTCTGCATGACCCACGTAGCTGCCCCTGCACGCACTGATGCTAGTTCGAGGGGTCTAACTCCGTTGACTGTATCCAGCGGAAGCTGCAGTGCTTGAAGGATAGCATGAAACCTGCTCCTCAGAGTGCTTCCAGAGTAAGGCCATAACCTCTGGTGACCTTGTAGGGGAGACAGGAACAGCTCGATGATCTTCAGCATGTCTGCCATATCCAGTTTAGCGCTCTGATGGCGCGCGTTGGAAAACCTAGTTTTTGGGTCACGTATCGCCAGTAGTCCAAAAGGAAGTATTTTGTCACCATCGCTGGGCAGTAGCAGATCTGACCTATAGGCAGAAAGTAATTCACCTGGTCTAAGCAGGCCTGCCCACATGAGAGCAAAAACTCCAGCAAAACGCGTCCATCCCCACAGCATACTTGTTGTCAGGATTACAAGGGGTATAGGGCCAGGCATTGCAACGTGATGCAGGCTAGGCTCATGCCTGTTCCACGCAAAACCAAAGTCCCATGCCCCTTGTAACATACGTCTTATTGCTGGCTTCCACGAAGTAATGGCATTTAGCGTTTCTGCATATTTTCCATAGGACTTACCGTGCTCATACAAAGCACGACCAAACTTCTCCAAAACCAGATTAAGATCATCAATGTGCTTTTGATGATCCTCGAACATCGCAGCTATGTCGAGACCCTGTTCAGTTGCCCAAATGAAAAACGCATCCAAGAGCTGCTTCCGACGTTGCATGGTGACAGGCAAAACCGGCCGCCCTGATGGCACCGGAGGTCTGCTCTGTCTCATAGCTGCTTTCGATCTCTCACCTGCAGTACGAGGGAAGATCGGCATGGCATTCGCGACCGGAGCACAAGCAAGCAGACCCACAGAAAACCACAGCCCCCTAGGAGAAACCGAGAAAAGGCAAAGCACCCCCCTCAACACAGCAGCAATCCAGGTGGCCGGGACGAAGAAAAGAGAGTGGAGAAGAGCCCAAAAGGCAAGTCCAAGAGATGATGGAAATCCAAACAAAAGAATGTAAAACATGGAGCGGAATCCAGCTATTTGGGGCTGGTTGTTCATAGCAGGGCCTTCGCCCGGGAAACCAAGCGAGCTATCAAAGCCTTTTTGCTCAAACTCATGACCTTTGGCCTCACAACGAGTAAGGGCTGTTTGCCTAAAAAAAGACCTATCTAAGAAATGCAAACAGGCAGGCCGTATCAAACGTAAAACCATTCTCATCCATAGAGAGGCCCAACGCTTGGTTTTTGGCAGCTCGGACAGAAGAAACAGATCCAAATCATCCCAGTTTTCAAAATCCAGGCTTCCATACGAAGGTCTCAAAATTGCGTCACGTGTTGGGTCATCTGCTGGGTTCCAACGCGTAGGGACATAGGGCAAGGTCAGATACAAAGCTGCCGCAACACAAGTTGCTCCTACCCTTCGCAGTATAGTTGACAACCCACGTGAAGAAGAGCGACCCTTGGAGGTAGCACCTCGAACAACAAAGCTATCAACCAACGCAGAAGCCCTCAAAGGACGTCGATAGGTAGCCCAAAAATTGACCAAGCGAAGAACTGCAGCCTCTTCCAGGATATTTATATGGCTCTATTTTCTGAAAGTCCACGATTTCAAGATTTCCCATTTGGAGGCCAAAGCCGCTTCATTGACCAACTGGTTTTCCAAACCTGAGATGTCAACATCAAGAGCTTCCGCCCTCCTCCTATGAATTTCCAGCATTGCAGAGTGCAAACAATTTACAATGGCTTCTACCAGCTTAGGCACATAAGTAGCAGAAGCCTTTGTAAGTGCACCTTGTATACGTACATGGTTGCAACTACAGCTACACCTTTGTGCAAGCAAGGCCAGAGAAACATTAACCCCCAGAAAACGGAAGGGTTTCAGGTGCTCAGAGCCAAAGGCACAGGAATCACAACGCACCTCCTCAGCCGTTTGGAGCGATTTAACAACGAGCCAACCTGGCAAATATTTGAGGTATGAGCTGTATGTTGTTTCCATAATACCAGCAGCATCATTTGCAGCGGCCGTGTACATGATTTGAGCTCCTCTTTGCCCCAATGTGTTGCCCATCAAGGTCTGCTCATCCGTTGTGTCAAAATCAAAAGGCTTCTGTAGGCTGCGCAACCTAGGACGCCTCATAATAGAAAATGTTGTACAAGGAGGGGAAATCATCACGCCTTTGATTCTCTTTTCAGCAAGAAAGAAGGTGAGCCATTCACAGATATAGACTGACGAAAGGTCATACTCTTGTGAAATGCCAATATCCAAAGGTGGTCCAACGCTCCAACCCTTTGCAGCAATGGCCGCTGTTACCAAACTTGCACCCGAAAAAACCTCAATGAAGTCAAACTCATAGGCAAGAGGGCGATCCGGCCCTAGTATCCTCCTACCCTGCAATTTTTCCTCATCAAAAAGCCCGTTGTTTCGTAGAACCTGCTCAGCTGGTGAAAGCAGCCTGGTGTAACATCCCTTGGACCGGCAGCTCTTCCAAATGGTCCGCAGAACCCTAGGCTCCTGTGGGGCCCAGCAAATCGCCCCCTTGAAAGAGGAGGCATCCGTTGCAACCAGTACAGGGAAGTATTCGGCACCCAGGTCTGAGATGGCCAAGGGGACAAGGCATGCTAACATGACAAGCTCATTCGCAACGCTTCTCGGCAGGTTCACCAATTTTGGGGTGTTTGCATCAACCGCATTCTGATCAACAAGGTGATAGCATTTGGCTAATATTGACATCATAGGTCTGCGAAAAGCAAGGATAGATACCCAACCTCCAATAAGGCAAAGATGTAAGACATCTGTGGTGCAACCCAAACTGCATAATGCCAATGTAATGAAGGACAGGGCAATTCGCTTAGCAGCGGGAGCCCCGACAGTGCAGAGTTTTCTTTTCAGAGCTCTTTCATTAGAATTTATGTAAGCCCCCACAAGTTTGCCCTCGTTTTCGCCTACCACATCCTTTGCAGGAGATCCCAGAAGGTCCGCTGCTTCATATGCAAGCTGGCTTCGATTGTAACATGCTGCGGCTCTGCTTGCAGAATTGTCTGTCTTCCTGTCTTCAATACTTGCGGCGAAGTAATCATCAATCACAAGGCCTTGAAGAAGTCTATCCGACCTCAAGCAGCGAGAGGCCACCAGTCTGCTGGTTTCATCAAGCAGGCCGTGTCTTCTGAGCCAGTAATCATGAGCAGAAATTGCAATCTCGACCCCCACGTGATTTCCTTGCAAGACCGAGCCAAAGCAAATCCAGAAGTGATCCAGAGGTAAAAACTCAGCCTCTGGGGACTCTCCAGGATGGAAAATGAAATTGGAGAGCATCACCCTTTCTTTCGCGCCCCAGAGAGGATTGCAAACAGAAGGCCGAATAAGCTCCAGTGTCTTTTACCAGATCGGCATGTATTGAAGGACCAACTGCATTTGTTGATGCCCGTGCAGGAGAAACCCAAAGCTAATGGTAGTAATCTTTACGGTCTGTAATGATTACCACAATTTTCTGACTGTTCATATCAATTTAAAGATCCATCATGTCTGGACCTGCGGGAAGTTCTCTGCTAGGGCCTGTAATTCTGCACTCCAAAGAATTCTGTCCTTTCCTATCGCCAATTTGGCGGTGCATTTCAGCATTCTTGCAACAGTTGAAGACTTTTACCAAAGATCCCAAAGGACGTTGGCAGCGAGACAACCGAAGTAGTCCTGCTTGATCCCAGAGATGAGCAAGTTTGGCTACCTCCTCCTGCGAGTCGCGACATTTGGGGTGGTCGCCCAGGGCAAGTCAGCAAGAAGGCTCCTGGGTTCACGATATGCAAGCACAAGTTCATCATGCAAATGGCTTGTAACATCCCAATGCCCGCTACCATAGATTCTCAACCGGGAGGCGTCCAAATCAACAAATGGGGTCAGTTCAGGCGCTGCTAAATTGTCCTTGGGAACATCTACTCCAGCAAAACCCTTCTCATAACCGTATGAAGCTCCACCCTGAACTGTCAGCAGATTGCTGAGTTCAGAAAGTCGTGCAAGTAATTCGTAATGTTTTCGACCCGACTTCGCCAAATTAAAGGATTCAGCCAGGCCGTCTAACCTAATCAAAGAAGCAAGCCTTGCATACAAGTTGATGTGCTCGGCGTTGGGCTCCCTCTTCAGTTCATCATCAGTAACCCATCGACCCCCAAAAAAACAAAAATTCAGCGCCATACAAATGACATGGATGACTCGATGTAGGTAACAGCTGCGCCTCTTGAGGGATGACAAACCTGAAGGCTTCCTGCGAAACTGGTCTCGGTCAAAGACTGGCACAGGGAAAAAGGTCAGTGTCGAGGCAGACCGCACAAGCGGGCTCCGAAGCAAGCAAATGGATCTGTACAAGAAGGCTGAAAACGGAGTCCTGGATCTTAGCACATAGGGAACCAGCAAAGCACACCACTTCGGATATGACATTGTCGTAGAGCTAGAAACAGAACCAGCCTTGATTGAATTCGAACCTTTTTTGAAATCAGGGCGGCCTGGAGGATTTTGATGTTCCGAAATTTCAGCACGTATCAATATAGTTTCGTCACCTCCAGGCCAAAAAAAACCAAAACTGAATTCATTGTTGTCTATGGGTATACCACCATCAAAGCCCATCACGGGCTCTCTGCTGCAGCTTTGGGTTTCTTGGGAAACCTCGGCTTTCGTTTTGGGCTCGCAGTCTGGCTGGGATCGCTGGGCTGAGGCGAGGCTTTTGGAGCTGGGCTGGAAGTTGACTTCATCTCGGTCTTGTGTGTCGAGAGGACTTCCAGCTCCTTCAGGTAGCTCAGTGCCACTGCGGCCCAGCTGGGAGGGACAAGAGGAGAAAACGGCCTCCCAATCGCCGAGACCGGAGTCATGCGCTCCATGAAGAGCTGCTGAGGCGGCTCCTCCATCAGAGACAAAACGTATGCTACGTCCCATCCCCCATCCAGCGTGCTCTGTTCGAGAGCTGCCACCAACAAAGCCAGGTACTCCTTGGTCCCATGGAAATCGTCTTGGGATGCAGAGTCCATGGCATGAGCAAGAATCCACATGATCAGCCCTGTATCTCGATTCTGTCTAAAGCCCCCATACCGTTCCAAATAAGCAGTCATGGAGGCTCCAGCTTGACTGAGCTCGGCTGTATTTTTGGGTACCGCTCTGCTGGGGTTCATCCTCTTGAAAAGCTGCTATTGGACCTGCAGAAAATAATTAGAACTGCGCTGAGCCAAGTCGCTCTGCATCCTTTCTCGCCTTGCTACGCCCTTGGTATTCAAGCCAAGGCCTGTTGTCCCTGAATGCCCTGCCAAGTCCGACATAGGATCGCCCCCTGCAAGGTGAGCAACCAGCTGTGTCAGAGCGGCACTTTGTTGAGAAAGGGCGCTGAACATTTGCCCTTCTCCTCCAAGAACCCTGAATAGGAGCAACGGGCTGCCCTGCATCTGCCACATTTTCCAGTTGCGCATCCTTGGTTCGCGGAGGGGGACCAATCGCCATGACTGCCAATTTTAGTACAGTACCAAGGCCAAAACTAGAAGACAAAGCTGCAATGGTTGCGACCATAGGTCCATTTGAGGGAGCGGGAGCATATCTTACAAAACCATCCATACCTCCACTTCCCTTTGTCAAAAACATCTTGTTGAGCCAAAACTGCTTGAAGCTGCTGCTGCATGGTAGCCATTTGCGAAGCCAAAGTGGCAATGGTGGTCCGAACTGCCTTCTTTGCAGCAGCTTTCTTCGTTGCAGGGAGTGTGGGACCATCCTACTCCTCTCGAGCTGAATAAAAAGCCAACCTTTCACTTGTAATTAATTCGATCCAGTCCTGAATTATTGGGAGAAGCGGAATGACCTTGGCAAGGCATTGGGCTCGCTGTCAGCATAAGCAACAATAGGCTCAATAAAGTCTGTAACGATGTCATATTCACGTATCTCCATCAAAACTGTATCGTCAAGGTCAACGACCACAAAATTGGCAGTGGAAGGGAGATCAACAACGCCACTGCCTATCTCCTCCTCCACCATAAGCTGTGCTGTGAGTTCCTTTGAGGGGCCAATGGTGCCTGGCTCCTCCTTCAGCATAGAATCCAACAAAACATCGAATAAGACTGCTTGCAAGGGGATTGCGGCCAGGAAACCCCCGGCCCTTGAAAATAAAGGTAATACAAAAGCTTGAAGGTCTGCTACCCCACCATCAATCAGCATAGTTGGAACTCTCCACACCAAAAGCGATGGGTCGCCGTCACGTGCAAATTTCAAAAGGGACTTATCCATTTTTCCAGCCTCGGCACTCTCACGGATGCCCCTACACAGAAAATGGAGAGCTCCGTCAAGGAGTCAAATCCCTGCCACACACAATCCTCGACTGTAATAGCCACGTCCTTGCAGGTCAAACTCGTCACCCTCCTGTTGATGGACGGGGTGTGCCTGTAAAAAACAACCCAATGGCAATGTTCGGCTTCATTCTCCTGTTCGTTTTTGAGGAAGGGAGTTGACGTAGCCAGGGCAATGAAAGCTAGGAAACCAGCTCTAAAAGCCGATTGGGCCTTCTGAACCACTTCTTGGGGACTGCCTGAAAAAGTACGTGCAGCAATCCTGACCAGCTCTTCGGGAACAGGAGGAAATCTGTCCTCAAGGCCGTGGTAAACCAACAGGGCTTTAACCGCAGCAAAATCCTCTGGAAAAAGCGGATCAAAGGCGTCGTCAACCAGGACCCAATCACCAAATGACCCTAGATTACAGAGTTCAGAGATGTTTTCCGCCAACTCAACTGCTGCCACTTACAACCTGTCGGCTTCTTTGGACAATTCTCTCAACTTCGCGACTAGGCCGCTACTCATCAAAGTCCAAGTAACCCCTCAATCTATTTCTGACCCTGGAGGCCGGGAAAACCTCAGAGGCAACAGAGGAGGCAGGAGCAAGGCTCGAAAGGACAAACTAAACAGGCCTTGGAAAGAAACCAAACAACACCCACAGGGAAAGTCCAAAACCTCCTACAAATCCAATACAAAGTCCACAGATGAGAAGGGGGATCCCTGAGGTACCGCAGGGAAAGCGACAGGTAAACCCCCAAGACAGATCAGAAAGCAGGCCAGTACCCGTGAGCAGTCGGTCTACCCAGAGTATGCACCTGTTATGCACTTAAAAGGAATCAAAGGACAGTGATCAGAGATACTTGCCATAATTATTAATTTAATTAATATTTATTATTTATTAGATTTATGCCTATTTATATTTTTTATTTTTTCCTTATTCCATATATCTTCCCAAAATTTCCCCATATTTCCCCATTCCATATTATAATTTTCATTTTCCATTTTATATATCATATATTATATCCATATCCGTCACTCCACATTCCACATTATACACCTCCCACTCCACAACCTACACCCCCATTCCACGCTCCACACTTCCCACTCTCCACTCCACACTCTACACTTACACTCCATATTCTTCGCTCCCCACTTGACACTCAAACACTGTACACCCCACATTCTACACTGCTTTACATCTCACCCTCCACAACATTGCAGTTTATACTCCACGCTCTACATTCTATACTTCGCACTGTACACTGCACACTTCACACTCCACACCCTGCCACTACCCACTCCACATTCTACACTCCAGACTCTACACTCCCCACTCCATACTTTTTCAATTCACACTCTACACTTTATACTTCAAACTCTACGCTCCAAATCCCAAACTCTGCACTCTAAATTCTACACTCCACACTCTGCACTTCACACTCCGCACTCTGCACTTCAAACTCCACACTCTACACTTAACACTCCACACTCCATATTCGGCACTCTAAACTCTACACCCCACACCCCGTATTTCACACTACACGCCCAAAATCAAAACCTCTTGCCAGCAAATTGAAACGTGAAAGCCACAAGAAGACCATTCAAAAGTATTGCGCCTTTCACAACACAATTTTCAACATGTTGTCACCCACGTCTGAATCTCATCAAGTACCACACTCGCCACACAAAATACGGCTACGGATGATGGCGGACGGCAAAACAATGTCGAGCGAACACACCTCCTCCCAGACCCTCCAAACATAAACGAGAACCGTTCACACCGCATTCAATGAGAATAGTGGTGAAATAGCAATCATATCAATTAAAATTAACTATGTTTAGATAATTAAATATATTCTTTATAATATGTATGTACATACGGATTGTATGTTATGAAATTTGCTTTAATAGTAATGTTCCCCCTTTAAAAAATTTACAGTTCAGGGAGATCATATTCAGTACAGTAATACTGTATTGTATTCTATGTGTGTTTCTTGTATTTTTCACCAGCTTTCTCACTTTTTCCCCTCCTCTTCCTACTTCTTGTCTTTTCTCGCATCGTCTTCTATCCTTTATTCTGTATGGCTGTCTCCTCCTTTCTTCTGGTAGCTTACCTTCCTCTGTTTTTGTCAATTTTCATTGTGGTATTTTCGTCAACGCTGGCCATTTTTAGATGCTGCTGGTTCTGTCCTGCTGTTTGAAATGATGCTGCGGGGGCTGTCTTGCTCCAATCTGCTTCCGTTTGTTCTTGTTGTTCCTATCTTTGTTCTTGCCGCTGCACCTATTGGGCGTCTTTGTTCTTGCCGCTGCATGTATTCGGCGTTGTTCCGCGCCAACGTTCAAATATGATGTTTCATTCAAATTCCGCAAATTAATGGGACCATCTTTGCTATCGGTCAAGTTTTTGGAAGACTGTTCGACAAAGTTTGGGGAAGCCTCAAGCATTTCCAAGCTCACCGTAATTACACCAAATGCTTGCAGTACATGGAATTCAGAACGATTCTTTGTAGGGCCCGTAAAACCGCTTTCATCTATCTACTCAATAATTTAATGTATCGTTTGTTCAAAGCCATTTTATTTCTGTCTTTGGCAACTTTTTGTTCAAGTTGTATGCACAATTTCGGACATGAAGTTCACGCAGCCTGGATCCGGGGGAAGGTTGTCCCTACAAGAAATCCCAAGCCAATTTGGGGTCTGAAAACACCGAAAAAAACAGCAATATAAAACCTCACTCCAATAGGGAATCCTGATAGACCCTGTCTGTAAACTCTGGGCCACATAGACCAACCCAACTTGGGAATTGCGTCATCTAAGTGTCTTGCGGCCTTCTTCCACGGTCGGGCTGACAGGTCTCCTCAAACAAGAATGGCATCGACTGATCATGAGTTGTCTGTCAACAAGCAGCGAACCTGTGGCCAGAATGACATCGACAGATTTGTAGAGAAGCCAGAGCACTATAAGATTTGCCTTGGTCGAAGAACTCAGATCAAGATCCTCCACTGACTATGGCCAAGAGTGGCCAAGATGCAGCAATGTGGCAGGATGCTTTGCAGAATACCTTGCAGGATTTTTTCGGCCAAGGTACAGCCAAAGCCCCAAAATATAGGGGAATGCTTGCCCCTTTTGGAGCACTGTGTGGAACGTGCACAATTGACCTTGACCTTGAAACGACAGGCAGTACTGACATCCTCTCAAATGAATTAACGACAACCCGCCGATTTTGATGTAAAAAAAATGGCATTCCAAACGCTTCACAGACTCCAGAGGCTTGTGGGCCATTTACATTACAGGCTAATAAGATTGTCTAATTGTCCATTCCCGTTGCATCTCATTTGCACAGGCCGGTGTCGCTTCGAAATCCCTTCTTACCTGTGGTGTCGCCTTTGCACTACGCCGGATACAATTTAAGGAGGCCTCCTCAAAAAAGCGCTAAGTAGAATGTCCTGACTTGTCTTTATTTACCTGTCGCTTCGTGAAGTCAGCCTCCTGTGTGACGCTCTGTGCAGCTTGCAACCCACTTGAGCTGTCAAAACCGGCCAAAACCTGCAGTCCTACTCTGTCCTATTCAATACTACAATACTACAATGGATCTTTCACAGCTTTCACTCCCGTCCTGAACTAAAATGTAATTACTCCAGCTCCGGCAGTGGATTGCCAGAACAATGAAAGGTCCATGGAGGTCCATAATTGGACTTCATTGGAGGTGCATGATATTTTTGGGATTCCACGGTGTTTCGCAAAACTTAATTAGTCCTGGTACCTCCGTAAGCTCTTTTGCGGGGTTTTGTGCTTTGGAGTTTCACGCTCGCGGGGCTATCCTACTTGAAGCCCGCGATAAAGCAAATCCGCCCTCGCTGAAAGTGCCTAAGAGTTTAATCTAGGCATGCGCCACACGTCAGCATTACAGTGCAAGTGCTATAGCTGTGGAGGGGCCTTTCTCGTTCCAACATCCTGTGGTTTTCGATGTTTTTTACAGACGGCAAAAAAAATGAATGCAGGGTCCAACTGGCCGGTACAGACTGAACTGGGTCAAGATAGGCTGTTATACAAATACTTGCATGTCAGTGTCAACGGAACATTCAAAACACCTACAGATGCGCATGTTTTGCCACATTGACCTTTTCAAACCTTTTCAAACCTTCAGGCCAAACCTATGCCAAAGCTATGTTGGGGAGTGTTGGGGTATACTTTCTGTCATTGAGGTCCCCTATCCTAAACCCATTTGGAGGGTTCTGAGCTGATTCAGAGCCTGTGTTGATGAGTTGTTGTAACGAACCACACCAACGAAGCGGACCAAGACTTCATTGAATGTTGCAAGAGGCTCAATGAGGCTCAATGAGGCTCAATGGGTTTCTGGGGGATTGGATGACCTCTCAACCGCTCAAAACAAGGCAGACACGGGTTGAAAATATGTTGGACCTGGCCTCAAAATGGCTGCTTGCATAATATAAAACTTTGACTAACTTTCAAGCAGCAACAAAGAGGCAATCTTAGAATCAATAGCAGCCTTCTGGTGCTGCATATGGTCTGCATCCTAAACAAGCTTTTCTGAAAACAACCTGGGAAGCTTTAATGCACTTTTTCCCGAAATAGTCTTTGCGACAAACATCTGCATCTTTGATACAATACAAGACGCGTTTGATAACGGAAGCCCGCGCCGGCGAAGTTTTCTTTGATATTAGAAATTACTAGAATCTTGAACACCACCAGCATTGCACATCAACTCAGGACTTCAAGTTTTCGGTGCTGGTTGTTGTCGCGAAGCAACTCCAATATCCCATGAGCACAATGAAAAGCCGTTACTACACCTTCTCATGGTGTCACAACAAAAAACTGCCTGACTATCCTGTCACCCCCCAGCACATGATTTGTCTGCCCCGTTCCTCTGTCTTCGTCTCTTGTTGCATTCACTGTATAATTGTGAGAATGGTCGAAGTGTGCAAATTCCTCTTTTCGAGCGAAATTACTGTGCCTTCTAATGAAGCCTTCTCCACTGCCAAACGAAGTCTCTTTTCGAAGCTGAAAAACATTGTAAGCTCTGCACGTGCTTGTTCCATTCGTGGAATTCATCTCTGTGGAATCCATCTCTGTGGAATTCATCTCCTCCGTCAAATTGTCCAGGAGGTCTGCTTCCACTCCAGGAGGGCAACGCTTCCCCCTCGCCCCATCCTGTAGCGACCCCAAGATCACAACATCTGCATCAGTGGGACCAGTGGGAGGTCTGCAGCTGGGGCCCAAGCAGCACCTGCGGTTCCGGGAGCACCTGGCGCCAAAGAAGGCTTGTATCACTCAAAAGGAAGCCAAATTAGCAAGCTACGAGCCAAAATGATCATTCCCCAAAAATGGTCCTGTAGTACAAAAAAAATATTTATTTTTGTCGGTTCATTGCTTGCTACCTCAAGGTTGATCCATACCCATCTTCGTTACTGCGTGATATCGAAGTGGTGTGCATGTCTAAATCACCGTGCATGAGTGCCACCTTGCGGTCCTTGTGGACCTTTCATGATCTGAATAAGATCGCCCGTCATGGAGGCCACCTACCATGGCACTGGAGTTGAGAAGGTTAAGGTGATTGATCAGCACCTTCCTTGAAAGAGCTTAAGCAATCTATCTTGCAGGCCTCATAAACCGGTCGAGACTTCCCGTTCTGGGCTTGCATTTGCTTCACCTTAGCCCAGAACGGCACGCTGCTTGTTCTTAGCCCTTAGCTGACGCTGATGCTGCCAGATGCACCGTAGCCCTCAGTTTTGCACTGCTTCCCAGGCTGCCTTCGCATGCTGCTTCGCTGCAACGGCAGCATACTCCACATCGTAGGACTCGGTGAGGGCAAGTTCAAGTGTTGCATGTCACCCACTTAAGATCGGTGAAAACTTCCATCTTTCAGCTCCGTCTTGCAGCTGATGTGCCGAAGAAACAACAACAGGCTGACTGGAGCCGCTGGAGCTACTGGAGCTTGAAGAGCCTTGAGTTTGAGTCGACTGTGCAGCCTGACAATGGCTCCAACTCTAAAATGGCTCAAGTATCTGCATCTTTTGACCATTCTTGACCCCTGTCTTTCAGAAAAAAATTCCAGCCTCTGAACGAGTTGGACTCGATGCAGAAGCTGTGACCACTCGAGAGTAGCCTGGCACGGGAACGAAATTTGAATGAAGAGCTTGCAGCCTGAGCAGCCTGAGCTCACCAGCCTCCTGAAAAGCCGGCAGGACCTGCGACGGACATGGTGAGTGTGTTGAATGTGGAATGTGGACTGGAAAAAAAAGACGGACATTCATCGCACTTATTCACTTTACACTTGGGGCCACCTGCAGAGCCGGCAGTTTCAACGTCATCAAGTGCATCATCGGCTTCTTCTTTCGCTTCTTTTGCGAGCTTCAATGATTTCAATGCTTGACGAATCTAGGTCACAAAAGCGCAGCAGGCCAAATTCGAATCTTCTGCGGTTTGGAGGTAGTATGTCCAGCAGGACTGAAGCATCCACGAAACAGGTTTCCAATCGCAAGCCAAGGAACCACACTGCCAAGGCTGCCGTTGACCAATTTCATGCTCCCGTCGATTTGGGTGATGGTCTTTCCAAGACCCAAAGCCTTCAAGAGCAACAGCTGCTCTGCCTTGCGAGTAATGTTTTGCTCTTTGAAAACCTCCTCCAGCCTCAGTATGATGCGACATGCCTGCGACATGCCTGCGACATGCCTGCGACATGCCTGCGACATGCCAGCAATGTTGCATCACCCCTACCAAAAAGGATTTAACACAGAGCGAAAAGAAAGACCTGGGTTACATACGACTAAAGAAATAATACACGTCCATCGGCCTTTATACAGAAACAACGTGGCAAATAGACAAGCAAGACCTGGTTTGTGGAGTCAATGACCATTTTTCCCAGTTTTTTGTGATCGTCTGCCGGGCAACGAAGCGTGTAGATCGTCCACTTCATACTTCATGTTTGCCTGCCTGGCTTTCAGAAGGTCAGAGGAATTTCTTGCCTTCACAGCATCAGACTCTGCTTCTTCAGCCGCCCTTTCCTTGGCAAAGTATGACGCAGGAGAAAGTCGCGACAAACCAGCACCGGCATGCCTATTGCACCCATCACATCTCTTCGAACAGCTTAATTCCAAGTCTCTGCATGGACAGCAGCGCCTCCAAATTCTACTACTTTGCCTTCAATGTCTTTGACAACCTGACGTAAATGTCATGGCAGGCTACCAAAAAGAGTTGACAGCTTGACTCACAAGAGCAAGATCTGTGCGGAAACAGCGTTTCTAAAAGGAGACTTTTGCCATGCCATAGGCCATGGATGAACTGCATCTGTCAGTTGGAAAGCGCAAAAGATCACTTGGATCCAAGCTCTGTTGACATTGTCTTGGCGTGTTCCAAGCTCAAACTCCTTCAGTTCTATGCCTTGCAGACGAGATATCAAGTAAATGCAGCTGGAAGGAAATCACTGACACCACAATTAGAATACTTCCTGAACGTACGGGAACGCAGCAGTATGCCAGGCTATGCCAGTACAAAGATGAAGCAAAGAATATGAAGAAAAGTGGAAGGAGCCTGTCCATGAATTCTATGATATCGGAAGATAATAAAGGCGATACAAATGGAGATCAGGACAAGGATTCCGCTGCTGGTAGAAAACAGAATGCTGAGGATCATAGTGACAAGCACAGCATCGAATGATGATGATGATGATGATGGTGATGATGATGGTGATGATGGTGATGATGGTGATGATGATGGTGCTGTGGTGGTGGTGGTGGTGACGACTTGGATGATGGTATGAGTTGAACCCGGCAAAGGAAGGAGCAAGGAAGTAGAACACCTTCAAACATAATCAAGATCCGTGCTCCACAACTTCTGAGGACATCCGGTTGGATGAAATTTGCAAAGCAAATGGGCATCAGGACATCTCGCACCAGCATTCATGGGGCTCCTAGTGGATGTGATGGGACGTGTGTTACTCTATGCAAAAGGCTCCACAAAGAGGAGCTCTGTTTGCTGTCTCAGGCACGAGGAAAAACCAGTCTCCTGATGGAAATGCAACATTGAATTACATACCGTCTCCAACACTTCCACTCAAGTTTCGTTAATGAGTCACACAACGTGACCTGACGAACGATCACCTCTTTCCTATCTTCGAACGTTCGAGTTGCAGCAGGATTCCTTTCAGCCCGATCTTCCCAGCAAAACCATTTCCAAAGAAGAGAGAGAGAGAGAGAGAGCAGTGCGAAAAGGCGACACAAACACACAGCAATTGGGAGTAGTGAAAGATTTGAACCGACCATGCCTCACAAATCCTTCCCAAGCTAAGCCCTCCCCAAAGCTTCTGTGTACCCGAGAGCCACATGGAAAGAACGACTCAGCGGGCATCCCAGTATAGCCAGAGGAAAGCAGCCGCGTCCCATCCGCACAATGGTAACAACTGCAGCGATATTCATAGCATTTCACAACCATTTTTCAAACGCTGATGTAAATTGTGGTATAACATGATATAACTGCATCAAAACCAGAAACCGATTCGACAAATACAATTACAATGTCAGAGCAGCAATGGTTTGCGCCATCGCGATTTCAATTCCACTTTGCCTGCGAGTTCTGCTTCAGTCATATTTGACCTGTTCTTGGCCTTAGCATATATTTGCAATTCATTTCAGGCAGTGCAAACTCTTCCCAAGTCAACCAGGCAGAATCGGAGCACAGCAAACCCGCTGACCCAATTCCTATAGGCCATCGTAGCGTGATTTGAAAATCAAACTCCGTTTGTCCGGCAGATCTTTCGATAACAAGTTTGGGACGTCAGCAAGAGCTCCTCCCCAAGTCAAGACTCCAATTACACGCAAGTCAAAGTACATGCAAGTCATTTATCTATAAATTTGTTTTATATTGTATTGTACTGTATTATATCATATGATATTATGTTATATTATATTATATCATATTGTATTATACTATATTATGTTATAATATATTGCATCGTATCGTATCGTATCGTACTGTATTGTATTGTATTGGATTACATTACATTGTATTACATTACAAATTACATTATATTATGGTATACTATTTGACTATTTGCATACATAATATATGTATACATATATATATATATGTACATACATTACTATCACATTACATAATTATATATATATACACGCTCACACACACACATGATATTCCATGTATAGTAATAAAATGTAATCATCTTTATCAAATATGGATGCCAGGAAGAAGCCATAAATCTCAGCAAGACAGTCCTGCCATTCGTCCCAAATCCTGGCATCGCAGCAGGACCCAGCAGGACATACATTTTGCCGCCAGCATGAGTTATTGGCTCAGAACTCTGAACCACATGCGCCAATCCGTACAAATCCTTCCAACCAAATCCAACCACCGCTGCTGTCCTTCTCATCTGCTGATTCTTTTTGTTCCAGGCCCTGGATTCTTTCGTCTGCAGCTCGAAGCTGCGCACCCTGTCAGAACTCATGCGAGTCACTGAGTCATTGGGAACCACTGCCTTTGCAACACACAGTGGCTTGCAAACCCCTAGCCAAAGAACCTGCTTCGCCACCATGGCAGTTGCATTGCTGGCCTGGGATGAAGCCAGTGGCGCAGAATGTTGATTCAACTATCCGGGAAAAACACCAAATCTTTTGACGAGCTGCAGCTGCTTCAGCAACTCTGGCAACTTCCAGGGCATTTGTCAACTGCTCCTCCAATTTGTTGACCCTGGCCTGGCCAGGAGACCAAACAAATCAAAAAAGCAAAAGATCACCAATTGCATTGCACAGCCACGCCTGCAGTTTGCCTTCAGCTGTTTCAGGCGAAGCGATGGGAGGCTTTGTTCCCAGCTCGATACTCCGCGAAAGCAAGGTTGAGATTTGAAACAGGAAACTTGACTGTTGCATAAATATTTAAAAAATCAGCATGAGATCCGCTCGCAATAGAGGTTGCGCAAATCCGTCAGCATCGTCAGAAGCTCTGCTAGCTTTAGCTAGGGGTGCGCGTTTTACGCCCTGGACGGTTTTTTTTGAATAGCAAAAATCACGTATTTTCACATGCTATTGAAGAATAAAACGATGAAACTGGATCGTTTACGTTTACGCGCTTAACGGCCAAAAGTTCGCAACATAGCGGTCACTTAGAGCCCGGGTTGGAAATGTTTTGACGGTTATTTTGCAGTTTTTCTGGTAGTGAAGCATGTGCGAAATTTGCGCTGGTACGTTTTCTTGGCACTGACATCATTGACAGCTGCACATGAGCGTCTAGAAACTCTTGGTGGGGACGGTCTTCATCGCGAAGCGACATGAAATTTTGAACACACTGAAGCGCCAAAGACTGCAAACCACAAAAAAACTCATCCAAGATCGACTCAATGATTCAAGAATGATTTGCAGTCCTTCGCGTTTCATTGTCCTGGTGGCAAGGAAAAAGTGACTAGGATACTATACGTAGGATTGGCGGCCTTTCTATTCTACACTTGACATGTTGTTGTTGTGCTCCCCACCCAGTTGGCGATCTGTAGGGATTCCAGATTCTGCTCGCTCAATGCTTGACTTGAGACCAGAAACCTCAGATGATTCGTGCTCGGCTGGCTGAATGAATTCGGGTTATATCACTGCTTTTGTTTAAACACCAACATTGCGGAACTTCATGTAATTTTTTGTTCGAAGATCATTCATGATCTGCATGGACCTGTCAAAATGTACAAATGAGCTGCCGAGATAAACCATCATCCATAGCTTCTCCATAGATTCCTGAAGTGTCCTGCACAACGGACAACGCGCCCTGTCACCCTGAACGCTTTGATTTGGCAACGGCTAAAGCATGGCACAAAAAGGCACAAACAATAGAATCAGTAAGCTGTTTCTAGACCCCCGAATGTCTGTCCTCTTTGCCAGCGCTATTTCCATGGTTCCCATCTGCACTCTCAAGAATCTGACCAGTTCCTTGTTGTTTGCTCTCTATCACCTCCAACAATGCGTCAAGACAAACCTTTCGGATATTTCTGTTCCAAATACTCGTACGGTTGCCACGATGTCAATTCATTGCATGCACGATGATGCGGCAGTTGAAGGTGCAACACAAAAATTGAAACACACACACATCTGACACGTCTGTGACAATACGCGGAACCATTAGTGAAACCAAGCCTTTGCATTGGATTCCACGACTGAAGCCGCCGGTTTGTATGAAGCACTCAGTCTGGGCCTAGGAAACAACACTACCATCAGCTGACATCAAAACCCGACAAAATGGCATTGTACTGGTCAGTTGGCGCATGCTGAGGCAAGAGGCGTCTCAGTCTCAGTGGTCTCGGATTTTCCAGCCTGTTTCCAAATCGTGGAATCTACCACAACAACCAGCGCAAACGGCAATGTACCCGATGTTCAAAGAGTTTCTTCGAAATGTTCGGGAAAAATATTCGCCTCTCTGCGAACCAGTGGTTGGTTAGCGCCCACATCTACCTTGGGCAAACGCAAACGAAATAAAACTAAACCCATTGTGCTCCCCCAAACAAACCGCTGACGTCCACGGCCACAAAGAACTAATGAAGGCAAGCATCTCCATGGCAAAAGCCGCCAAACGACACCAGGGCCTTGCAACAAAAAATAAAACCCAAATTAGTCATTGTATACGGGTGTAAATGAAATATAAATTTGAACATAAACGGGATATAAATGAAATATAAATTTGAACATAAATGGAGTATAAAGAAAAATACAAATAAAATTTAAAGAGGATATAAGTGGAATATAAATGGAATTGAATGGAATATAAAAGGAATAAAAATGGAATATAAAGGGAATATAAATGGAATATAAATGAATATTAATGGAATCTAAGTGGAATATGATGGACTTAGACAAAAATATGCAGTCAAGCCACCAGTTTGCTCAGCAAACGCATCCTCAGTTTTGTCCAAGCACCAAACCGACTGATTGTGTCATGGTACCAAACAAAGTCCAAAAGTTGGGTTCGAACCGACAAGAAATTGAGCGTCAAGAAACTGGCATATAGAAAAGGTTGGTGTTCCATGGATATTTTCTCTGACTACGAGAATTGGTCTTGAGCAAGGAAAATACAGAGGGAGGACAACTGCAACATGTGGATAGCACCGGATAATCAGAATCTCCAATGGTGTTGTTCCATATGCAAATGTCAAGTTATGTCAAACCAAAAGACCATATGAACACGAGTCAAGAAAAAAACACAATAAATTGTGGTCCACGCAAATTCAATGCGCAAACATGTTTGCTTGCGACTTTGACTGGTTGTCCAGGTCGCAACCCGTTCGCACACATCACCCCGTCAAAGATTTTACTATGGTTGCTAACTAAGTCCCAAAGAACTGAGAAGGCAGGTTGTCCGAGAAGTGAAATCAATACTGTGCGCACATGTCTGTCCAGATATTGGAATTCTGAAAAAACATGATAGATGCTGGAAGGACATGAGAATCACCAAGAAAAGGTACTCGATGAGGGTTTTCTGCTCACAAGGAAGGGATCTTGCCAACGAACAATGCAACTGAATCTGTTTGCATGAGTTTTTTCATGGGTTTTGGGGTTTCAATATTTGTGAGTTGGAGCAAACCAAAACCTTCGTCAAATTGAACCTATATACAGCCTGCAATTTTTTCTTCCCAGTTTAGCCGTAAACAATGATGTAGCAACAAGTTTGATTTGTTTTGTTTGGCGCCTAAACTTGCAAACCACAAATGCTGCGTTTTTTCCCGCCGAATTTGATGTTGAAATTGTTTTTTGGCAATGTCGCAAAAGGAAACGATATGAAGCAAGCGGCGAATTTTTTTCCCTGCCTCTTTTTGTGCATGTCTTTAGCTGCCCACCGTGCTTGATCTGACTGCGCCACATTCAATCACAAAAACGTTTGACACCTCAAGCCTCCTGGACAATCTCCCAGCCGCTGCGCAGCACTCATTCTTTTCATGTGGGGTTGATGTCGTTTCGGCCGTGCTCTTACGACGGCAAAGCTGTGCCCATGACCCGAAAATTGAGAAATGGGACTGGAAGTTGGTCACATCTCCATAGACGGAGATGAACAGCTCTAATGAGTTGGACTAAGGCAAGGTTCTTGGCAAGTTGCGGCTGAAAGCGGAGATGCTGGAGATTCCGCATGGTTTCGCGAACGACTGTCAAGGCTGCCATTAACTGCTGGTTTTCCAAAACATCGTTGAGGTCAAAGTCTCGAATGTCACTTGAACATATTATATTTGCCAATCAAGAATGAATACGGGCTCCAGCAAGTCAAGTAACTTGGGCTCAACTGGAACGGCCATGAAAGGTGGGGCCCCCTAAGGGGGTGGGATGATGTTTATTTTCCTTGAATGCAAGACGCCTTGGACATCCAAAGATTTTTCACTTGATCATAGCCATTTGGCCACTAAGATCTCTGGGAAGAAGCGGCATCATGAAAATGGCAGCAAAAATGCAGAACATGGCAGTGACTACAAACAAACGACATGAAAAACCATCAAGTCTTGGCCAAAAGGATTCTGGCATTGGGCTCATCACAATGGGCAGGTTCAAGGCGCCTGCAGTGTTGGCCATTCTCATCAAAAGGAGCATCTGCCAGCTTCACACACCATGCGCAAAACACCTTTGAAGTCCTCTTTGGACCTTTCTCGTTCCACAAGTTCCTTTCCAACAAATTCACCTGTGCCTTCGTTCAAGACTCCAACACCATACATGAGGTAATGCATACGATTTTGAGAAAACTTGTTTGTGCCGCCTAAATCTGCAAAGTTTTCTTTGATGGGTATGGAGGCTGTTTCAAGTTCCCTTCTTTTCACAAGGCCTTGGATCCACAGAACACGGCAGGAAAGATGGCAAATACTGCCATCACCAGATCGCTGTAGAACTTGTTTTGCCGGTGTATTGTCAAAAATCAACTTCAAAAGTGGAGTTTTCCCAAGGCAAAACCCAATGCAAGCACGAAGCAACAGCGCGTCACACGTTGTAGATACTGCTGCATGAACTTCAGTTTCAGCAGAGCTCAGTGCCACGATGCGCAGCGTACAACTGGTTCAAAGCAAAAGACGCCCCTGAAAGAAAATGGTTCCTGAACTCACAATGGTTCCTGAACTCACAGAACGTCGATGGCCCTTGTGTGGAACCCAATCAGAGTCAGAGAACAATTCTATGACTACTCCATCATTATTCTTAGGTGAATGCCACAAGCCGTCCTCACACACACACACCAAGATTTCTCAGGACTTAGAGCAGGTGTGTATCAAACTCATTCATCGATTCATGGCAAAGAACCTTCTTGGGATGCATAGAGTTGCTGACACCGACCGCCTCAAACAGCTTCTCAAAATGGCGAGGGTTCTGCTGAATGTGAATCGTGTCCTCATCCATCAGCGTGTGGATGCGCTTGAGAAATTCAAAGGAATCAGAATCACCTGGCTGTTTCATGGAGTGGACGGAAATCTTATACTTGCCACTGACTTGCCACTCAGGCTCGGCATGAGCTTAGTGCCAAAGTACTGCTGCTCTGTCAAAACAAGCATATCATCAACATGCAAAAAGGACAAACACTCCTCATTGCCTAAAAGACCGGGATAGGCATCACAATGTCTGAAGCTGAGCCGCTCACGCAAGAATCCGCTGACACCTTCAAACCAGAGCTGGCTTCCATCACACTGACCCGGCAAAACTTTGCCGAGTGCAAAGGTATCTTTTCCAGAGGAAACCAGTGTCGGCTGAACTTGATCCACTGTCAAAAATGCATCGCCAATGTCAATGGCACTGAGCATGAAACTTTTGGTAGGGTGTTGCTTCTTCCAATGTAAGAACAAGCTGAGCAGGAGTCGATTTGTCACATTGCTGGAGGCAGGGCTGAGAAGATCCTGCCGCTCTGGAGTCAACCAAGCGTACTCACGAGCAACATACCTGGCCCTCCTGGGCCAGCATCGCTCACCATTCAATATGCCTCTCTAGGTAGCTGGTGCTGCCATGTCCTCGATGTCACCCTCTTCCGGCGGGGATTTACTGGCCACACTTTTGTTGGGCTGTGTCTCTCAGTTTTGCCTTCTTCATTGCAATCTCTTCAAGGTTCTCGCACACCATATGTAAGTGCACAACTGCTTTATATACTGCACTGGCCAATTGCTTAGCAGCATCAATTTGCATCTTCAGGCTGATAAGACTATCAGATTATCATTGTCTGCGCTCAGGTAGGAACTGCGGCTGGTGTTGTAACCAGGTGGTGTAAGGGTGAACAACATGAAGCGTCATTGGGCGAACGAGTCGGAACTTGGGCCCTTCAAAGGGCTGCTTCTTTCGCAAGCAAAGGAATGAACTGAATTTCTGATGTGGTTGTTTCACCTGTGTTATTTGAGCTTCATCGTCCTTTTACAGCTGGTCTCTGACACTCGGCGGACCTCCACACTGACTGATAGTGGTCGCAGTGCAGGCCCGAAGTGGTCTGGCCCAGATCGCCTGGTTGCTGGAGCTTTGTAACGTGTGTCTGAGAGCCCTGCTTGGGGGTTGCTAGCTGTCGATCCGATGGCTGCTGGATGCTGCAATGGAGTCTGAGTGCCCCTGCGGGGGGGCGCCACTCTCTTCAATCCATTCCAAATTTCGAACTGAAGCACTACTGAATGGGCTTTGAATGCGAGGTGTACAGACTTAGAGATGATTGTACCTAAATTGACCCATTTAAATAGGCACCATCCCATCGGAGTCATTTCTACCGGTGGTGGAACTTAGGTGGGTTGGTCGAGCCCAAGTCCAAGTTTCGACTCGTTTGCCATTTTTTTCCTCAGATTTGGCCGTCATTGTTCAAAGGCACGGTCCTTTACAAAATGAACGAGCTAAATTACACAGCGGTGAAAAGCCGCAGCCGGCATTGACATTGCATCCAACTAAAAATAGTTGGTATGGGAGAACCAAAGAAACCAACAGAAACACCACCAAGCAGAGCGGCGAGGCACACTTCCCCCAGCCAGAAACGTGTCTCCCCTTCACAAAAAAAAACAACAGTAAGCGGGGCTGGCCAACACAGAAACAAAACACCCCAGGCGACAACAAATCCTAAGAAGCCACGATTTGGCGTCTCGGCCTATGTCGCTCTTGAGTCGTGATGTGTGCACTTTCTTGTTTGATTTTTTTGACCGGCGCCCTGTGCCTTTCGGCGGGTCGCGGTGTATTGAGACTTACTCGTCTACCACGTCACGATCGCGGCCCCGTACCCGGGGGGAATCGATCCGCGGCTAGCTGTCTATGCA
>Ga0126342_10002322_pt1 | contig 29393 bp, 20 predicted proteins | sample Cyp1metagenome_FD_92528 | JGI IMG/M metagenome (GOLD analysis project Ga0126342, IMG submission 92528) | Coral microbial communities from Lord Howe Island, Old Settlement Bay, Australia - Cyphastrea 1 metagenome | ecosystem: Host-associated > Invertebrates > Cnidaria > Coral ...
CTAGAAAAGAAGCCATTGCTGCGGCCGTGGGGTGCTCTTGAGCCATTGCTGTGGCCTTGTGGTGGCTTTTGCCTGCAGCGTTGGGCGTGGCAAGGGTTCAAGAAAGACAGGATCCACACCTCCCCGGTGGTCCCAAGCGCCGCCCCGGCCTTGGCGAAGGCCGGGAGCGGCGGATAATAGTAATGATTCGATGCAGGAAAGCCTATGAAGACATAGAATTACCAAAATTATTCTATTAGTATTCCAATAGGAACCAACAGCTCCAATAACATTTTGATACCCCAGCGTTGAACCGTTAATAATAAGATTTCTGATCTAGGTCCCACTTTTTCTAACTTAAATGGAACCGGTGCGTTTTATATAATTATACTAATCCCGCGGTATTTAATTCTGAATTTAATATTTACCTATAATTAATATAAATATTTAATTTGGGCATTAATATATATTATTTTAATATTATATATTTTTATATTTTATATTTGTATTTTTTTTTTAGATTTTGATATTTAATATGTTCGTATTATTTTTTGGCAAACGCACTAAATATAATATGAGGTTATATTATTTAATGACGATATTATTTAGGATTGAAATATAAAATAAAATAAAATAATATCCGAATATTTTATATATATTTTATTTATATTATAATATAATATTTAAAATATTTTTTATATAAATATTATAATTTAAACTAAAAATAATGATTTTTTTTATACCTTTATAATATTATATATTAAATATAAATATATTAAATATTATTATAAATTATATTATATTATTTAATATTAAGAATTATTTTGTAAAAAAATATTTTATTTTTATATGTAAATTTTTGTATATAAATATGTATATGTATATATATATATTTATAGGTAAAACTATTTATTTATTTTAGGGTTTGTATATTAAATATTCTATATATAAATATATTTGTATGTATAAAAATATTAATCGATATAAAAATATATCCGTATATTTAAATACATTATATAAAAATAATTATATATTAGGGTTTAGATAAGGGGGGAATACTTATACAAAAATATTTTAATAAATATAAAATATAATATATATAATATATAATTATAAAATTTAATATATAATATATTTTTTTAAATTATTTTTTCTAATTTAGAATATAATTTAAAATTAATAATTATATAATCTAATTAAATTTAACATATAATTAAAATTCGGAATTGCTAACATATTTTTTCCTAATAATATTTTATATTATATATAATTTAGGAATATATTTTAAAATTATTAATAATAAAATTTAATAAAATTAAATATTATGGCCAATACCGGAATTATAGAACGGAAATTGAGGAGGACGAAGGTACGGTTATTTACCGTACCCTGTTGTTCTATAATTTTGTTTTCCTCGGAAGGTATGAAAAAAAAATGTATCTGATTTTCCTCCTAATTTTTTTCGTCGTTCTATAATTCTTGTCGGAGCGTTGTTGTTCTATAATTCTATTTTCCCCTATTTTTCTCCCATTTCCCATTTTCGTTTTATAATTAATTTTCCCCGGGCCCCGTTCTATAATTAATTTTTCCGTTCGACGAAAAATTAATTATAAAACGGAAAAATCAATTATAGAATTATAAAACCTCTTCCGGGGTCCCAGAAATCCTATAAAATCACCATGAAATCTAAGAAAATCACCGTGAAATCCCATAAAATTACCATGAAATCTTATAAAATCCCACCATGAAATCTAAGAAAATCACCTGGTAAATAAGGGAAAAATGGGGGAAAACAGAATTATAGAACGGAAATTGAGGAGGACGAAGGTACGGTTATTTACCGTACCCTGTTGTTCTATAATTTTGTTTTCCTCGGAAGGTAGAAAAAAAACGTATCGGATTTTCCTCCTAATTTTTTTCGTCGTTCTATAATTCTTGTCGGAGCGCTATTGTTCTATAATTCTGTTTTCCCCCATTTTTCCCACATTTCCCATTATCCTCATGTCACAGCATCCTCATTTTATCCTCGTTATCTCATCAAATCCTCATTTTATCATCATTTTATCTTCATTTCCTTATCAAATCCTCATTAAATCCTCATTAAATCTTCATTTTATCCTTATTTCCTCATCAAATCCCCATTAAATCCTCATTTTATCCTCGTTTCCTCATCAAATCTTCATTTTATCTGCATTTTATCTTCATTTCCTCATCAAATCCTCATTAAATCCTCATTAAATCTTCATTAGAACGGAGCCAGGAGGACAAAAGTACGGTAAAATACAGTACCTTTGTCCTCCTTCCCGTTTTATAATTAAATTTCCCGACTCCGCTCCGAATCGGAACCCGGAGGACAAAAATACGGTATTTTACCGTACTTTTGTCCTCCTGGCTCCATTCTATAATTCTGGCACTAACTATAATACCATATAATTTGTTAAATAAATTTTTATAATTTCATAATTTATTTATATCCATATATATATTACAAATTATTTTTATTTTTTTCCATTTTTTTATTTCAATATATATAATTACAAAATATAAATAATAATTTAAAACATATTAATTACAAAATAAATATAAAAAAATAATTCCAATTTATCTTTTTGTCACTTTGCTGCTACTGCATGCGTCCATGCTCGGTCATTGCCTGCAATGCATCAGTGATTGTGAAAGTCCGGCTGCACAATGGACTCATCCACAAAATCACTGCTTACTAATTGCTGCAGCTCTGTTGGCAATTGATCCTTGTCACTGTGCATTTGACGATCAACCAAAAACCCAGTAACTGCAGCTGCTAAGGCAGCATTCATAGCCTTCGGGTATATCTTCGCCCGGGCTGTGTTGAAGCTGCCTTCGCTGTTAATTCCTTGCAATGGATTGTGCCCAGGACGGTGCGAGCATCTGCCTCCATGTCCTCTCAAGAGGGTAATGTTACGGAAGTCATTGAGTCTCAGTAAAAACAAAATGGTGGGTTTCCGTGCATCAAGGCCATATACACACTGATCGAAAGAGCATATGCTGAAGCATGCCAGTCGTGCCAAAATACGAACTACCTTGGTAGCCCAGATTGACGATGGGCGGCATCTCATCAGCCACAAGGGATATTGGGAATCCAGAAATCCACATAGGCCATACTGGGCTGCCACCACTAATAGGTCCACCAAGAACTGAATGAGTTTCGTCCCTGTGAGGACTTGCTTCCACTGACGTGAATTCAATCCTTCAATTCCCCAAGGCTGGTCATGCGATCTGAGCGGCATTGGTCCTGGTGAGGAAAATCTTGCTGCTGACCACGTCTCGCAACTCGGCCCTCCACCCACGCCTATCACCTGCCCAGCCTTGATTCTGCCGATCCAGAAGGATTTCGTGTCGGCGTCCGTCAAATCAGAGTGCTGTTTAGCCAAACATAGGTCCACCGACACGCTGAACAACTGACCTCCATTGACAGCTTGCTATCCTTCGATGCAATGTTGCAAATCATTGCACCTTCGATGCCCGCTGAAGAAATGCACAAAAATGAACCATCTGATGTGTAGCCTTGCCGTCTCAGCGGCAAGACCAAACTGTTGAAAAATGCCTGCATGGCCTTCTTCACGACCTCCGTTTGTTTGCATCACAAATGGAAGGATTTCAACTTCAGGCTCATTCTCAATGGAGGCATCATCGCAAAACCCGTCAAGACCTTCATAAGCTCTACCTGACGTCTCAGTTCGCAATTGCCATTTGTCTTTCATAGCTGTAGCTCCTTCCGAGCCAGCTGGAGGCAGCAAGGGCCCTTGCACAATTGTGACCGGGAGGAAAACCTTTGTTGGGTGCCATCCTTGTATTTTAAGAAGCATGTTGTGCTCTCTGTCAATAGCTTCAATCTCATCAATCTCATGCTCTGGTGCCGGCACAAAACAGGCCATGTAGGCTTCTTTACAACGACTGGCGGCCGCCACATGTGCTAACAGTCGATTTCTGAGAAAGAATTTCTTGCCACAAGCAAGACACTCGTCACCCAGAACATAATATTTGAGAAGTGTACGATATTTGTGTTTGTGTCTGGCATGCACCGCCAGCGCCTTTTTGGAGGCAAAACTGTCTTCGCAAAGATTGCATTTCCAGGAACAGGTAGCCTTAGGGCTCGAGAGATCTGGTAGACAGGAAAGACTGGAAATATGCTTTTCAATTCTCAATGTCCATAACTTTCCTTCTGCGTCTGCTCGACGAAACTGTAAACAGGCTTTTAAGGCAGACCTCACTCTTCCATTCCATTTCTCGTCCAAGGCAATGAAAGAAAGCATCTGTCCAGGACTCAAAACCTGCAAAGGCAACCCTCCAGGTAAATGTCTACTGAGCCAGTGGCAAGACGCAATAAATTGTGCATGCCAGGAGTGGACATCATTATTTTCATGAAGAGACCAAAGTGCAGCAGGAGCTTTGCTGATGGCTCTTTTTGCATATCTCAAACGGTTGGCATGTAACGTGTCTTGAGGGCTGTTGATGTCACACAAGGCACATAACTCTGCAGATGAGAACTGAAAGGGCGGAAGTGGCCGTACTTTGTTGACAGCAATGGCAGCAATCTGAAATCGAATTCCATTCTCCCATCTGTCAAGGTCATTTTGTGACACCCATGCCCATGTATGAGCATTATAGGCATGACGCGACAAAACCAGGGCTGAGAATACTGAGGCTTTCGTGGTGTCATTGATATTTTTCTTTCTGTAAAATTGACGACTGATTTGTCCATAGGCTTTCTTGGCTTGCGAGATTCTGTACTGAATGTCTTTCTGAGTTACGGCATGGTCTTGCACATAAGATCCAAGGTGTCTATATGAGTGCACCAATTGAAGGGATTGCATTCCATGTTCAGTGATAATCGGAACTTTGCCTCGCATTTCGTGCCAAATTTTGTGCCTAACTGCTTTTGCTCCTGTGCCCACAATTCTGACCACAGCCTCCGTCTTGCCAGCTTCGTAATTGACGGTGAACCCTCTGTCTGATGCAGCATCATGCAGACAAGAAGCAATAACTTGTAGCTGCCGAACCAAATCCTCAGCAACACCTGTGAGCAAAGTGTATGCAATGTCATCAACAAAACTAATCTCGGCAAAACCGGCATCTGGCATCTCTGTACTCTTGGTCACGTCACTGGCAGGTGCTGGGTGACCAAAAGACTTCAGGGCTGAAAAATCAATGATTCGCCGCCTTGCATCCAACACAACCAATCGGAAAGCCATGTTGAATAAAATGTCTGCCACTGGATCTCCTGGCCGCGTCCCCCACGTCGTAGCGGTGCATCCAGGCAATTCATGCATAGCAAAATACGTGCCAGTGAACATATTCAATATGCCTTCATGATGGGAATCGATCCCATTTGTTGTATCATCTTCCTCAACCTGCTGTCGGATGGTCCGCCATTCGTGCGGTGTGATGCCTAACTGTGTCATCGCATAACAAATCTGATCATCATGATACTTCCCTGTGAACAACGAAGATCGCAGAATGGAATAGAAGGCCGACTGTAGGTCTAGAAAAAGCACTGCACAAGACCGATTCACATGCCTGGCCCATGAGATGTGTGCATGCAAAATGAGGTGAGCTACATCAGTGGAGCATCCTTTACGCCCTCCTAGCTGAATCAGCTGATTGTCTTTCTGCCACACTCTTGCGAGGGAGCTACGCACTCCTGCATGATGTACTTTTGCACATACATCAGATAGGAAGATGGATCGATAAGCCGTGGGCTGACATGGTGAGCCCTTGCCCTTAAATAAAGGAATTAACACTCCACCCTTCCATGAAAGTGGTTCGTGCATATGCCATGATGCCTCATCATGAGGGGTGCCAACACCTGAGCAATTATAATGCCGCCAGACTTGACGACATCAACTGGCAGTTGTCCTGGACCAGGGACCTTGCCATTTTTGAACTTTCTAATAATGGAAAGAATTTCTGCTGGCGTGGGGCATCCATCCGGCGATCTTCGATCCTGAGCATGTTGGGACAAATGCATTTGGGCAAGCTGGAGTTCGCTGACTTCAACTCCCGCTTCGATGTTTGCAAATTGCTTCTTCCAAATCTGCTGACATTCAATAAATAATTTGGCACATTCGCCATCTTTTGTACGCAACTGCGGCAAGGGTCTTGGACCTTTGTTGAGATCTTTTTTACGCTTGCCTAGCCGTTGCAACTTTTTGAAAATCTGTGCTGAATCATGTCGCTCATGCGCAGAATTGATAACCTCCAGCCAATCTGCATACCAATCCTTCTGGTCCTGAATAATCATTGGTCTGACAAGCTTTTCAATCTCTTTCAACTCTTGAACCAACTATGGATCAGCAAATGCACATGATCTTGCCATGTCGAGAGCCTGTCGCTTGAGGCAAATGCCATTAACGGTGGACTCCCTGAGCAACGGACGTGTCTTTTCTTTTTTAGGCTTTCCAAAGTGTTGTTGTGCCAATTGCAGGATGTTGGTTTCAATGATGGCTGAGTGATCATCAACAGAAATCGACCATGACGGGATGGGCAGTGTGGTAATTGCATCTTGAAATTGTTTTTGAGCGTCCGCCTGTTGCATTTTCTGATAATTCCATCTAAGCTTAGACCTAATTGGACTAATCCTCATAGACCCTCGAATCACAATCATAGCAGGAGAATGATCTACGTGCCCAAAACCACCATCAAAGTCAGTAAGTACACATAAATGTGCAACCATGGTTCTGAGAAATTCACTGGTCACTACATAATCTCTGTACATGTGTTGACCCCGTGGATGGCGCCATGTTGCGGCTACACCTTGATGCTCTTCAAAGGTGCTTGGTACGAAGAACCGGTTTGCAATCAGAAAATCTTGGAAAATGAGACCTTGGGGGTTTGTCTCCTCAGCTTGATGAACACCAAAAAACTCCGTGACATGATCCGCTAATGGAGCATTGGCATCTATCATGAGCATCACGTGAGCACCATGCTGCCCATTCAGGACTTGTGCTACGTTGTCCCACCATTGTCGAACAGAGTCAAGAGGACATTCCGCAGATACACAGGGAATATGTGCTGCTACCGCAACAAAGCTGATGGGCCCCTCAATATATAACACAAATAAATGAGCTTCAGATCTTCTCACTGTGACCTTGCAATCATGAATGCAAATCCTTCTCCCGCAGGGAAGGGTACAGAACGGAAGAAATTTATGGATCCATATTTCACATCCGAAATGCTTGGCCCTTCCTGACTGCTGAAAACCTGATGAGAAAATCTTGTAATGATCCGAGACTCTGATTCCTTCTGCGGTACGAGCTTCTTGAATTCCAATGAGGCAAAGGCCCTTTTCATCAAACTGACTGTCCAGTCTGGCAGTGCGTGTGCCAGGCAACCAGCTTGTGCCTTCATCATCATTGAGTGCAAGAGCATTGTAAATTGCAATTTTAAGTTGAACTTGCACTTCATATGCTATGGTGTTTGCATCATTTACAACGCTGGCAATTCTCTTGCTGGACGGTGTGGGCTGCCATACTGCATTACCATGTAGCTGTGGCATTGTGGCTTTCATTGAATCTGCCGCATGCCGCAGCCGCTCCCATCTGAGATTAGAAGGGGAAGTAGCCAATGCGTTGATCCGTTTCCAAGGCACCAATTCAATATTTTGACGAGTCAACGTGACCCATTTTGCTATTGAGTCTGCCAACTCATTCCATGGGTCACCTCTGTGAGCTCGAACCTCTGAAACGGTGATTCCACAAGGCAGCATTTGCCCCAGAGAATGTAAAACCCTTGCGGCTATGCTGTCTTGCTGTGTGACACAATCTAAAGCAAGGAATTTGTTGCTTAGGGCAAGATCTGGCCTGATAATACACCGAATTTCCTGAGCTTCAAAGTACGTGAATGCCGTAGCGATTGTCATGGCTGACAATTCGGCATCGACGTTTGAGTGGGATGCTGCACCGATCCAATTGGGGGCTAAGGCATTGATTTCCGTTAATCCCGCTATGCATCCACACAACCGCTTGCCCTGTGTTGACACTGCCACGGCCACCACTGCCCATGCTGAGCAACCATCAGCCGTAGCGCCATCTATGTAAAGCTCCAGTGTGCTCGGCTTTTCTTGCTCGATCTCATTCTGGACATGGAGTGCCTCAAAAGTGGATCTGTGCATGTTGACATCTTCTGGGATGGGACAAAACTGCCACTCATCAGCCTGGGTCAATGCATCAGCAATATCCGGGACAGGCAATACTTCAACTGCATCTCTTTCCTCGTCAAACACTTCTGTCGTACTCTCAATGCAAGCTTCTAAGCATATCTGGACCTTGCTGCTATCCCGACGAAAGATAATTGCTTCTCCTTTGTCGGCCACATGATATTCGATGATGTCTCCATGTTGGAAATTCAGAACACCACTCACGCTCATGCCATTTACTCGAACCTTTGATCCATGCTTAACGTGCAGGCATGATCGTATGACCCTGCTGTCGCATGGATTGGGAAGGGTGACTACACGATTTGTGGCTCCCTCATTTCGGTACTCAACACGATTTGTGGCTCCCTCATTTCGGTACTCAACACATGCAACGATCGCTTGATCATAACCAGGCTGAACAAATGAGCCTATAAACCAAGTACCTGCAGAAATGTTCCATGAGAGTCGCTGGAAACGGACAGGGAAAAGGTCAGAGCATGGTTGAATGAGCTGATGTCGGGATCTGAATGTATCAGCCGTTTCCTTTCGTGTAAAATCGGCATGAATGAGAAATACAAAATCTGTCTGTTCCTGATTCAATTCCCACGTACAGATGACAACATCTCGCCCCAGGGCATTGCTTTGGTCAGCAATCAATGACAAAGTGAAAGGGATACCTTCAATGTCCTCTGTTGGATCTCTAATTGAATTCTCCAAGGACAAAAACCTGGGCTGTTCAATCCTGTTATCAACAGCGGTTGTATGGCTGACAGGCAAATGCAATACCGCGGGTTTGGCAGCTTTCTTTTTGGCTGAGAACTGCAACAAAGCATTCCCGTCTTCATCCGGCTGTGGCAGTACAACAGGTACAGCCCAATTTTGAACAGGGTGACGATTAACGAGGACATCAATTACATATCCATTTGCATTGTGAAAACGATCATGGACAGCAAATCAGGCATTTCGGACTCTAACCTGACACTGTGCATGATGAGTACACTCCGCTATATAACCAATTCTTTGCAAGACATCTCTCATGAGGCCATTTCTCTCAATGGAATGAGCCATGTCAACAGGCATCCCTTGATTCAATGCAGGGTCATGAACTGAGATCAGTACTGACGACCAATCCTCAGTGTTGTATTGTGTCAGAATGATGTGGCCTGCAATGCCGGGCTCGATGTGGTTTGGCGGTGGATACGCAAGTGCAAGGTTAAAATCATCTTGAATTTGCATTTCGTTTCTCCACAATTGGCGCAGCTGCTCTCGCCAGGCCCAAAAATCAGCCCGCAACGTGACTCTTCTGCTGGGTAGACAATACATCCTGCCAATGCCTGGTGCTACGTACCATGTGAGAAAGTGAGCAGCACGTGCTTCCCCTTCCCATGCAAATGCATTGACATCCCATTCATGATAGATGTCCTCAATAATTCGGGCCCACTTAGGAAGCGGTTGAGCATTTGGCGTGAATTCTGCTGCTTGAGGATTGAAATCAAAGCTTGCACTTTCGGCGTTGGCCTCTCTCTCGATCCCCAAGGCACATTTCGATATCTGTTGTTGTGATGTTACTTCAACAGGAAAATCTTTCCCCACAAGAGTTTGCAACACTTGCAAGATTTGAACGTCGTCGATGTCCTCATCAGGAGTCAGTTGGTCAACCTGATCAAGAGGGATCGCAATTGCATGGTTGGTCCGATCTATGCTGATCAGTATACCATCTCCTGAGTGCATCTGGACAGTGCGGTCTTGTGGAAAAACAATCCCTTCACGTTGAACAATGGCGTGGTCCGCAACAAATTGTGTATTCTGTGCAAGTCCGACCAAATCACTGATAGTAGAAAAGCGGTTTGTAACGACCGCTTCTTGTAACCTTCTGTCAGTGATACCTTGGTGGACAGTGCATGTGGTTAAAACCGCAACTTGGTCCTGATTGAGACCCTGTGATAAAATGATGTGAGCTGCATGCGATTGCCACGTCTCTTGAGGAGGATGGGGATTAACAATATGAATATCAATGGGAGCTCCTCGGCCAATACGTTCTCTCCATGGAAATTGAAGCTCACTCCTCCACCATCCACTGTCACTGTCCAGCCGAACAACACGCGGGTCATCATTTGTCCACTGAGTGACACCATTGACAAATCAAACAAGTACATATAAAATAGGCCCTTCGTCCTCATTCTCTGTAATCGCGCAGTTTGCAAAGATCTCTTGTAGCTGGCAAGACCATGCTGGTCTTTTATTGTCATTATTTGGCACTTGTGAAATGGGGTGAGTAGGATTGTTGACGGCAAATGCATCTGCTGGCAGCCCTTCAACATTGGGTCTCCTGTACACCTCGCCCCAGATGGCAGATCTAAGTTCTTCACGCAACTGACTGTCGGAAAAAGAAAGAAGCTGTTGTAGGCTAATCCTAATTCCGCGTTTCACATAGAGGCGAAAAGCATTGCCTGTTCTGACATTCTCAATTTGGTCATGTCGAATGGCTGTGTTTCCCATCCAGAGACTGCATTCATTCTGTGGCGTCTCCGGAGGGCAATGAGAAGCGAACCCAATTATGTTCATAACACCTGTAATATCCATACGATCAGAGACGACCACCGCAAGAGAGTGTGGACACCCACTTCTTCCAGAATCATACACTGTGACAACGACTGATTTGGAGAAGGGCTCGGGCTGCTGTTCAATGATCAGCTGTACAACTGCATTCTGATTGGCGTCTTCCGGCACTGGAAATACTACAGCAAAGTGCGTTGGCAACGATGGATTTGTCCGATCAAACCAGACAGCCAACAATTCACGTTCCCAGTTACGAAAATCCGGGGGCAGATTCGCAATGCGTGAACTTTCGCACCTTTGCCATCCTCTGGGGTTCGTCAGCCAGGTTTCAACAGGAATCACTGCTTGCTGATCTTCTGCGTCTGCAGTTTCTGTGCTGGTCCATTTTTCCCAAATATCCTGTACCCAATGAGGCTGAGTCAGCATTACCTCGTCTTGCGCGTCCAGAACGTTTGTTTGGAGTCCAGCATTGTTGACAGCATCCACATATTCTAGGATCTCATCAGTCAAACTGTTAACTGGCTGTGGGTCAGGGTCAGGCCTGGTTGGGCCTGGTGCAGAAGGCAACTCACCACATTCTGACCTATCATGCATGCTAAATACCTTAACTCCTGGCTGAGTTTTCGGCTGAGGCATGCGACCATTGCGATCAAATTCAAAACTGTGCACTCGTGTGGTAACCTGCATGGCATCAAATATATTATCAAGGTCTTCAATTTGATCCGTTGCCAATGCTCTTACTTCGGCATCACAGAGCAGGCTGGGAGAGTATCCCGAGGCAACTTCGTCCTCAAAGACTTGTTGCAAAATGTCGTTTTTGGTCAAGCCTCTTTGTCTCATCTCAACCAGAGCTAGGGTATCACAGGGAATGGAGTCTGATGGTGGCACTGCTATCCTAAAATAATCACCATGTGCAACAACCCTAGGACCCTCTTCATGGTCTGGCCATCTGACATTGTTGTGAAAAACAATACATCTGCCTTGCTCATTTTGACAATGTCTATGAACGTTGGCTAGTTGCAGCAAGGTATACCTGGCCAGCGGATTAGGAACCCTCATGATCTGACGCGACACATCCGGACCAATTTGAAAATTGTGTTGACTTCGGTGAGCATGAAATTCGGTGTCGCACAATACCAGAATTACAGTTTGCCCAACAAGCACATCTCCTGCTAGGTCTACTACAATTGGCCCAACATTGACACCCAGGCCCCGTACGTCAGCCACTACTTCATATGCGTCAACAACTTCTCTTCTTTCTCTTGAGTAATGGTTTGCAATTTCAGAGACCATTCCTTCATATGATGATCACAACAGGAAGACCTGAAAGGGAGGATGCATGAGGTGGTACAAGACCACCTCCTGGCGATCTTCCGAATTCTGAGGTGCATGCACATATGAGGATGAACCACCGTCTCCAGAACTTTGGTTATCATCAGCAGGGGTACTAGGATTTCTCCCACCATCTGGGCTGTCAGTGTGCTCTCCTACATGTCCCTGAGCAAATCCTTGCAACATGAGTTCTCGCTGTACATCATGCGGTGAGTTTTTACACTGCATGTGTGTACTCAATGTTTTTTGTATAAAGAAAGCAAGATCATCACTTCCTTTTGAAGCTTCAGCAAAATCTTCATCGGAAGAAACATTTTGCATAATGGGAGCTGAAAGTCCCTCAGGGCGGATCAACACGGCCTTGTCAGACAGCGGATACCTGTTCCTGGGACTGATTGCTTCTGAAATACTGATTTGGGTTTCTGTTCGTAATTCGGGCAAGGCCTGAAAAAGCACTTCCTTACATTGCCATTCATACACAACATCGATCTCAACGATCCCGTCAAAAGTTACTGTCTTCGCAGTATCTTTCGAAAAACGAGAGAAACGCTTCATAATGCCTTTGTTTTGGTCTACATCTGCGATTGATGAAGAAGCAACAAATGTCACTGAATCTTTCCAAGACTTTTGAATTACCTGTCCTCTCAATTCAATTGCCCTGTGCAATGCTTGAAAAGGCTCAAGAAAATCAGGTTCCCATTGAAAGGAGTGCAGAATCGAGTGCATCGAAACTACTGAAAAAGGTCCATGCTAAGAGTTGATGCATACTGCACAGCTACAGTTAATGTTTCTATAGGCATCAGCATCATACCCTACACCATGAATCACTGCTTGTGGCGCACGGTCAGCGTTCCGCAGACACACCTGTCCGTCGCCAAAACTCACGATAACGTGGAATGCATTCCACCACCACCAAACTCCGCATTTGCAAGCTCGAGTGGCTCGACTGAACGAGGCCTTTTGGCTGGTGGATCCTTCATTTCCTCTTCGACAGTTTCGATGTCGATTTCTTTTTCCTCCATGATCAATGCTGCCTTTGCACATCTTTGCAGAACTTCCTGAATTTGCGCCATCATGGAATTACATTCTACTGCTTTGCAACCCTCCTGTGTCAGATCTACCACTGGAGCCTCTGGGAGAGGTGTCGGAGCAGCCTCCGTACCACCTGCACGTAAATTCAATTGATGAATTTCCTGGCGTGCAGCTTGTAGTTCCGACTGAACCTGCGCAATCTTGTCCTTGAAAGCCTGTTGCTGATCTGAATATGATTTCACCTAGGCTTCCCATGAGGTCAAGGCCTCCTTAAGGTGAACCACCCATGTATTGCGATGTCGTGTCTGCGATTCCTTGAGCTCTGAAATCTTTTTGGAAGATTGACTGACCTTGGTGCTGGCTCGATGCAAAGCCTTGGCCAGATTCTTTGTATTCTGCTTCTCCGTCTTTTCCACCAACTCTCGGATATGATCTGGAGCTGTGGACATATCTGGATATGACTTTTTGGCCGCCTCGACCCATTCCACATTCATGGCGTCGGATTGCGCTATCGCCTAAGTCATTGCCGGAGACGGAATATTGAATGGCTTGCTTGACAAGGCCGTGGACGATGCTCCAAACGTGGTTTCCGTAGATGGCCATGGTATAGAATGCAGAGGTTGAAAGGGTAATTGCTGAGAGTTTTTCTTCTTTCCCTTCGGCCTTTTGGTCTGCTGCCGTGGGGTTCCATTCCCTTTGCGTGGGGTATCTCCTCCATATCCACCACGTGGAATGTTTCCCCCATATGTCTTTTTCTTCTGCTGCCATCTCTATAATTCCAGTCTGTTAATTCTGTCCATTGTTCCTTGTCCTCGCCTGTGTAATGCCGCTGTCCTTTGGTCCAATGAGCACCATACATTGGACATCGGACATATGTTTTCTTATTAAGACGAAAACAAACACACTTCCAGGGATATGAATCTCCTAGGTTCGCCATGTCTCTGACCGCGTGGTGCTTTGCAACGGTCTTGTTGAAATAAGGGTCACTGGTATGGTGATTCAACAATCGACCTAGAAATGTTACACGCTGTTATTTGCTCAAAAAGATCAAGCCCTGTTTTTGCAACCACAAATGCCTGCGAGCTAATGCTCTCTACCTGCGCAACCTCCTTCTGGTAGATGGATTAATAATTCCCACAATACCAAAACACTGCCAGAAGCCAGCACAAAAACATAAATAAGTATGCTGCAGCCACCGAATTCACACCGGAGTTCGGCATTTCCAGAGCCAGTCAAATAAATAAGCAACCTCAAAAATTTCCGCAATAATAAACAGTCCAAAGCCAAAAATAAATACAAATCAAATAATTACGCGCCAATCCCCAATCCAATATGTAAATTCAATTGCAGCCAGTATAAAAACCGAAAAAACAAGATAAATCAACAATCACAATTACAAAATACCCACGGGCGGCGACGAATACCCGCTAAACAAAATAGCAATTCGGAAAACATAGGATACCCCGATGGAGCCAAATACCTTAAGCCAAAATAGCTACGGACTTCAATTTATCATTTTTATATAACATAATTTCTAGCTAATATTTTATATTATAATTCAATATAATTTTTTTTTTTTTGTTTTTTATAATTAAAATTTAAAAGAAAATAAAAATAAACCCCAATTATATATTAAAATTTATATATATTTAAAAAAATAATAATACATAATTTATTATATAATATCTAAATCAATATAATATGTTTCTAAAATACAATAATAGGGTATAAATTTTATTTTTAATAATAATATTTTTATTTTCCTAATAATATATAACCTAATAACCTAATTAATTACATATATCTATATATTTTCTTCACTATAATAATAAACTAAAGGGTTAAGCCAAAAAAAACCCCAACAATAATTTTATATTTATTCATTTTAAATTATTATTTTAATAAATTTTAGAATATATTTAAATTAATTTAAATAAATTATAAATATTTAATGAAATATAATATAGAATTTTAATTAAATACTAATTTATATATTAAAAAATAAATAAATATATATATATATATTAATTTTATAATCAATATTCTTTTTTCACTGAGTAATGGGAGCTTTTGCTCCAAGTAATAGAATGATTTTCTAAATTCAAAGTTTCGGTGCAGCATTGCAGCATGGCATCAGATTTCTTCGAATTTGTCGTGCCAATAAATGGATGGGGAACAAATGATAGTATGCGTCGAAGGCATTCTTGTCTCACACTAACAGGTCAAAAATCAAAAATACTTTGTGATAATAAATAATGAATCGAATTACAGTATTCGAGTTAAGACCAATCCATGATTGCTTGTGTTTGTCAGTGTCTCCTCTATTGTTGGCCATGTCCCCGTTGTCCCACATCCTCATCTTTATTGAATATTCCAACGTTCAAGCGATGATGAAACTGGAAATGCATGGTTTTCAAAAAGTATATATCACCTTCCTCAGATCACTAACGCGCTTTGCAAACAAAAAAAAAAAAGAATCAAACAATCACAATAATCAATATGAACCAACAAGCGGTGGGCAAAAGTCAACATTTCCATCGTGTAAACGCCGTTTGTGGCTGGTTGCTTGCTCAATTTTTGGGTACAAAAGAATTGGTCAACATTTCGGTCGCAGCCCAATTTATCGAAACCATATTCCATGACATGTCCCATTACATTTCAATATATCTTAAGTATAATTATGTATACCCCTTCAACTTCCTCCGGCTTGGTGGTAAAAACGCGACAAATTGCTTGGTTAAACGCTGCGGCGCGGTGCCACCCTCAGGCGCCATTCCTCACTGCTTCGGCCACACCAAGCAGTGCCAAGGTGGCCTTGAAATTTCAGCTGGAATTGGTGGACTGGCCCTGGGGTAAACACACAAAAAATGTGGAAAGCCATGGAAAACCCATGGGGAAACTCTTACACACGGAAAATGATTCCTACTGTACTTTCATGATGGGTTTGCCACATCTTTCTGTATGTTTACAGGAGGGTAAATGATTAAACTGATGGATTGAACTGTTTTTCCCCACCAGCTGTGTTCAAAATTCCCTTTGGTCTCCTGACCGAGAATTCAAAGCTTACGTAGGAGCTTACGACCGCTTACGTTTTCCAAAGGTTCGCTTACGACGCAACAACTTCAGGAACAACTTCAAAGAACTAGCTTACGCATCTCTTACGGCAAAACAGCATTGGCTCAGCATTGGGGATATGTCATGATTCTGATATGTAAACCTTGGGAAAACCAGAAGCCTTGGCTAACGCCAGGTGGAAGGCTGACCTGAGGGGAAGGTTGGCGTAGCCGGCCCACCACTGGGGACTGGGGATGCGGGGCTTTACAGCCGGGGATGAAAAGGAGATTTCTCACAAACGAAACTGCAAGTTGCCGCAGCCGGGCGAGCAACGAAGAAACAAGCGACCTTGGCAGAGAAAAATCATCTCTAGTGCAACCTGCTGCCAAGGTGAGGCCAGCAGGTTGGGGGGAGTGTGAAAGGATGTGCGCAGCCCTTAAGGTAGAGGCAGCCTTGAATAGTGGCTGTGCTCACTTGTATGGGTGGGTAAAGAAAACCTAAACGTAGATCACTTGCAAAGGATTGCAAAGGAACCACAATGGGCCAGGGGTCAGTGAATGCAACCTTCGCTTACGACTAGCTTACGGATTGCTTACGCCGAGCTTACGGCAAATTCCGATCTCATAAAAAACTAGGGCCGTGAAGAAAGTAGCAGTCGTTCTGGTCTGCTTTCCCTACATGCAATGGCATCATCATCATCATCATCATCATCATCAACACTATTCGATAACATGCACCAAACAAAGCACACAAGCTTGTTTGAACCCCAGCTCTCATGGCCTGACATCGACTTCCGGCTGGCTTACGGCAACATGTTTGTGACCCATGCTTACGTCAAACATTTCGCGCTGCTTTAGATTTTATCAGGGCTTGCCGCCCACGTCGTCCTCCACCTCCCGCTTCGGACACCGCCCTCAACCGCGAGCTCCAGATCTCAGTGGGCACTGCCGGACCTCAACCGCGAGCTCCAGATCTCAGTGGGCACTGCCGGACCTCAACCGCGAGCGCCAGATCTCAGTGGGCGCTGCCGGACCTTAACCGCGAGCTCCAGATCTCAGTGGGCACTGCGGGGCCTCAATTGCGAGTGCAAGATGTCACATAGAATGTCAGATAGAATGTCAGATAGAAGGCCAGAAAGAATGTCAGATAGAAGGCCAGAAAGAATGTCAGAAAGAGTGTCAGATAGAAGGCCAGATAGAATGTCAGACTAGATGCCAAATAGAATGCCAGAATGAATGCCTGAAAAGATGCCAGATAGAATGCCAGAAAGAAGTTAGATAACATGTTAGAATATATGCCAAAAGAATGTCGGAATACACATATATATATATGCCATGTGTACTTCCAGATGGTATGTCAGAAAGTATGTCAGAATAGTGTTTCAGGGTGGGGATCATTCGAAGAAATAGGGATTGCATCATCCAAACAAGGGAAAACCAAGGAACACTCACCAAACATTGGAATCGATATAACCATCAACAAATATCAACCATGGAGATTTGTCACAATAAGCAACTGAGGCCTCAAGTTTGCTTTCAACAACACGAAACCCATTGTTATATATGGGCAAATTTTAAGATTCAAGCAACAACACCGGGGAATAAAGCAGAATTGAGAGAAGCAACAATAATTTGGGTTTTCAAGATTTTGAAGCACAATAACACGTGCTGCGAGCAAAGAACAAATAGGGCTTTGAACAAGAGTCTGGTCTCAATGAAGAAACAAGCAACTTTGATGCAACAAGAAATTCTAAGAAAAGGGTTTCAAGAAGGGTCCAGTCCGGCTCTGACCAGCAATAGCTGGTGTTTTTTGAAGCAGCAGTTGGTGCAGATGTACAGGCAGTGATACTGAGATTCACTAACTAGACAATGAGATGACAATTGTAAAACAAACTGTTTTGAAAGACCTGGATGGAAACAAACCTGATGCGGAATAGGCCTGACCTGAGTTTTACATGCTAGACTGTCTTACATATTTCTTTGGATGCATTTTTCTACCTTCCTTTTGAACACATTCACCCCCCTTGCTTCTCCTCACCAATCATCAATCACCAATCACCACTCGATCATAACACCACCACCATCAATCATCCTATTGGTATTTGTCTGAACATGGCAATTTTATCCCACAACGATCGCACCACTTTTTGGAAAATATATGAAAATATGATGATACACCAGTAAACTGCTTGGTGGTTTCAATCCATGACAAAAACTCAGTCAATCAGAATCCTCATCCTAGATATGGTCAAAACGTATTGGACACCAGCAACCAGATACATACTGATACTTTCACACTTTTGTTGGTTGAATATGGTCAACTCATGTCAAACTATTTTATTTCCCCACTTTTCCGAGGCAAATCGAAACGACCATCTGGAAACAAATATGGACAACTCGAGTTATCGCTTTATCTTTGGAGAATCAACGTCTACCATCTGGAAATTTAACATAGCCATTGAAAATGGCACTTTATATCAAAATGGTGATTTTTCATAGTTATGTTAGTTTACCAGAGGGTAAACCCTAGGAATCCATAGGATTTTTGGGTCCCTCAAACTTTCACGAGCCATTCCCACCCTCACCTGCTCCTGTGAATCTCCCTTGAGGAGTGCCACCATGGACGCTGAACCACCAGCCTTGCTGCGCGCAAGGAAGCAAATGGTGGGATCAAAAGCCATGCTGGATATCAAAATAGCTGGAAAATGAATGTTCATTCACCACAAATTGTAGAATCATAGGGTTTTTTTTATCCATTTGGCATCCTTCCGGAATTCCAACAATAACGACTGATAGACTTCATACCAACGTTTTTCATCACTTTGCAACGGCACCACATCAAGATTCCATCCACAATACCTTCCGATAGATAGATGGCCAGATGGGAAAAAAACATATCTGACTTCTTCAGAAACATGATCCACGATTGAGCAGTGTTCAAAACCATCTATCATCCCATTGTACTGGTTGGTCAATAGGATTTCCAATATAACGGATGCTCGTCCCCAATATATTAGGTAGCATAACTCCCTATAATCATCAACCGGGGTTTTGAACACTGCTCAACTGTTGCAGAACATATCATCTGATCCTTCATTGATGAATCAATCCACTATCCACTCTGACAGGAAGGGCCTTCACTACAACCCAAATGGCTGAAGACACTCGGCCTGGTCATAGTCACGCTCTTTCCCAGCATGCTATGATAAGCCCGGTGTTGAATTTGTTTCACTCGGAATGGACCCCATAAAACGTCTGTTGGGAGCATAGAATTGTTTGTACGGAATGGCAACATATATGGGGGCTCTATCTTGAGTGTTATCTATAGGTTCCATCTGAAAGCCCCAAACTTTACCATTTGATCTAGATGACTTCGTGGTGACCTCCTTATCACTTCTCCAGATCTTATTGCTATCTCAGTTACCCCGTGTAAAAATCCATACTTATCTAAAATTATATCTACAAGACTTCAGAAGCTCTTATTAAACGGACACTTTATCTATAATCATCCATAGTCATCTATAATCAATCATCTATAGTGTCTATAGTTGTCTATAATAGTTATCTACAATGTCTAGAAGCGCCAAGGCACGCGAATGATGGCCAGTTGATTCTCCAGGTTGTCCTGGAAAAAGCACGGTGAAACTCTGGATTTCTGCCCAACCATGGGATAAAGGGAGCCTAGTGCCATAGGGAGCCATGACCGGATGCATTTTAAAGCCAACTCGTTAAGGGGGGCGAATTACATATCCGGGTCCAGTAGTGTTTCGAACTTTGTAGATGCATATATAAACATAAATGTAATTATATGTATCTAATTGTATCTATATGTATCTATGAACACTATATGCACGGCCCATCCATGCCTGTGCCAGAGTCCACAAGGCTTCAGCAGCTTCTTCACGTACCATGGGCCTGATCATCGTCAAGGTGCTAGTCATTCATGCCATTCATGCAGAGCTTGGAAAAGCGATGACAAAAAATCATGGAAAACCCATCGAAAAATATCGAACATATATTGAACATGAGGATTATGGGTGATTTCTGCTGATTCCATGGCGGTTTTTCGTGGTTTTTAGTGGATTTTTCAAACCTGGTGATCCTTGGGGAGATGAAGCCACCACCAATACATCATAATACATCCCCATTATTGTTGGTGTACATCTCTATATAAAATCTCATAAAAAAGGTATTGTATGGCTTCACACCCCCATAGTATATCATACTATCATATCAATGGGATTTTCAGGATCCTAAAATGGAGCTACTGAACCATATTTTGGGCCATATTTGGTGGGTATATCCCCTTAAATAGCTCTTATATATGGTAGGATGGCCATTGAATGATAGTTCCCTATGTTTTGTGGCTTAAAATCCCCAGGCGTCCCCGCATGGCATCTTCCAAAAGCTTCACCAGGGGCAGGATGGCTCCGGCCTTCGGCATTTGACCGGGTTTTTGTCGAAGAATCTGGTACATCAAGTACCATAGATATCCATAGATCTATATAACATATCATACCAGAATATCTCATAATACTATACCATAGATCTAGAGAGGAGCATCATTAAGTACCACCTACCACCATAGTTGATGGTTTACATTGGTTTACTACCATTTTTGCCATATTTTCCCTTTTTTTCACATGGGCATCCCTCAAAAGTAGCCATCTTTGTGGGGATGTTCCTCTCTGAGGTCTATCCATTTAGTCCTTTTCATTTGTATCCGCTTATCCCCCCAGCCCTTTTTAGGCATCGTCTCCCATTTCTGTTGATTAACATTTTTGTACACATTTGTTGATGATCATTCTTCATATTACATCTGTTACATATGAAAACAGATCTGCTATCTTTGCCCAGGATAATCAAGAATACCCTCCGGTAATTTAACATAGCTATTGAAAATACCACATTTATAGTGGATTTACCCATTGAACATGATGATTTTCCATAGTTATGTTAAATTATCAGAGGGTAAACCCTAGGAATCCATAGGATTTTTGGGTCCATAGGATCATCTTACAGTCCCGGGGAGATCCCCGGACCCGCCTCAGCAATGGCCTGTTGGTTCTCCGCATGCGACGTGGCCAGGTTGCGCAACGCCACGATGGCAGTGCCCTGGCTTCTTGTATTCAATGGATTGGTTTAAGGGAAAAATTACTGGTTTAAGCCCCATGATCTTCATGGGAAAATCGATGGTTTCCGGTTCAGATTTTCCCTTAAACCAATCCATTGATGTATACTACACATTGATACACATTGTGATTTTTAGGTCGTGGTCGGCAGTTGAGTCAGATTGGTGGATTTAATGAGCAATTGGAACTATTGATGGATCAACCAGCGGATATGATGTCAGCCCAGGGGTTTGATGATAGTGATGGTCCCTGTTACAGGACTGGGGATATCCAAGCTACGTTCCAAACTCATAAGTGCTGAGTAGCCAAACTGGATTCGGGCGAATTTCCCAAATTCTTAAGTCTGTCCCCTCCAAGAAACATCCAAACATAGCCTCATAATATGAATCAACGGAGAAACTCTTATTTCTTGTGCCCCCGGGATGTGCGGAATCATTGAGGCAGCCAACACATCACACGTTCTATACGAACATAAGAAACTCCCACATAGATACAATAGTTTTTGCACGAACTGGCAGTATTCACCTCATCACTTCCAGGTTTCACACATTGTTTTTCACCTCTTTGGGGGGCTGTTCAGGTTCCAAACGTAATCCACATCAAGTCCGGTCCATTTCCGCCTTCATCATGTCGCCATGCAGTCGTTCCACTAGGGGCGAAACCGCCCCGGCACGCACGATAGCTGCCTGGTTGCATAAGGAAAAATCATGAACATGTATGAAAATCGAAGATTTTACCATCAGAAGCAGGGATTTTACCATCAGAAGCAGGGTCACACTGGAATTTTACGTTGAAAGTAAATCTCAATCTTGGGATATTTGGGGTTGATCTAGCCGACGCCCTGCCAAACGTTTGATTCTTAGTGGGATTATGGTAAACTCATGAAAGCAAACAACTCCAAGCGTATGGCTACAATCCATCCAGCAATTCAAGGGCTCAATCCCAATTTGATGGGAACAGATTGTACACTTAACACCATCAACACTTTACTATCAAAAATCGAATTTTGAGATTCCACATGTTTGAATTACTTACTTCCACTAGATCTAACTGCTGAACAAAACCCTGAAAAAATCCAGTGGTCTGAAACCTTTTGGGAGAAATCACTTTGGGTCCGTCTCGGTCCATTTTGCCCCGCCTGAATGGGCGGGGAATGAGCTGCTAAGGCGCCCAGGGTTGAGGCCGCCTGGGATGACCCGCCTGGGGTTTTCTCATGTTTTCTCAAAGGGGGGGTACCCCCAGTCATCCTCCATTTTCATCGGAGATTTTTCATTATATATATATATTATATATAATCATATATATATACGTATAAACCATCCATTTATGGAAACACCCATATGGTAATAGTAGGTTTTGAAGGGTTTTCACCCATCCCCACATACTGTGGATGGTTGCATATGGTTGCGAAATCCTGCACCACCAGAAGGATGGTAAAACCCCTATAATTCATGGGATAAACAATGGATAAATCACCGTTTTCAACTGGTGCAGGATTTCGCAACCATCCACACGTATGGAGAGAAATGGACATAGCCAACATGGCCTGCTCTTGCGCCAGCAGCGTCTTGCCACGCAGCAGCGCCACCAAGGGAGGGACAGCGCCCAGCAACGCGGAGGGCGCTGAGTCCTGTGGCGGTGCGCGGTGCTGAGTGGTCCATTTTTTGGGCAAATCTAAACTAACATGGGGTGGGTAATTATGTAATTAATTGTCATCTAATATGCTTATGTAATTGCCATCCATTACCTCTTATCGTATTATTTTGACATCTCTGTGCGTAATCTAATCTACTGTAAGACTGGAGGTAATTATCCAATCTGATTATCAAATTCATCCATTTTTAGTTGACCATCATTAGTTAACCATCCATTGCTTGACACCTCTAGTTAACCATACCGTTTTCTACCAGTAATTATCTTGTCATTAATAATCTACTGTAATCCAGTTTAATCTGATCTAATCTATCCATCTATCTATAATGTAATTTGGACTGATGCACAAACGCATGAAGTAGAATATGAGACATGTTCACCAGCAAATGTGTGACAACCTACACACCTGGCGATTGTAACAAAAAACATGCCGTGTCTAGTCTAACAGTCCTGACTAACTGCTTGAATCCGTATTTTAGCACATTTTAGCTGCTTTAAGCGCCAATTGTTCACTGCCAAAACCAGCTGAATCCTACTTCGGCCAGTGATATCCCCAACAAGATATGGCCTTGTCCCCCCAAAAAAGTACTACCACCCCCACCCAAACATCATGGTTTTAACTCAACCTTCTGCAAATTTCCGCATACCCTCCGGTAGTTAAACATGGTAATGGAACATCTCCCATATCTATATATCTATATATATATATATATTATGTATATATGTATATACATATATATGTAATGTTTATCCAAGCTATAAATCTTCATTTCGGGGATTTTCCAGCCAACCACTTTTGATGACACCCGAGGGTATCATTATGATGTCTTTACCCCAATGATATCCTAATAATGGTATCCCAATTGGTATCATCCCACTGAATAAAGGGTTTCCTATAAAGACCTTTCATGATTTATCATACCAAGAAATATCCCAATGATCATCCCAAATATTCTCCATATTCCCTATAAATCCCTATGGAACCCATGTATTTTATCATGATGTCATCTCTGCATCCGCTCGATCATCCAGGAACTTCGTGTTGGGTCGCAATGGGCAGGCACCCGCTCTTGAAGAGCCAAAATGGCATAGAATTTCCCGATAAATCCCTCTGAATATCTTCCATGATTGGTACAGTATATTCTCATTATATTCCCAATGATTATCCCACATAAATGGATATATTCCCATTATCTCCCAATCATATTTCCTATAAATCCTATGATTTTCCTCATGGTGTTCCTATGATTTCATGGCAGCCCCCCAGAGTCGAAGCCTGCTCCGCTGCAGCACCTGCCGCCAAGCTCTTCAAAAGGCTGGCGGCCATGACTAGGGCGGGTGCCTGGCGCGCAAAACTCATGCCATGAAGCTACCATCTGGGGATGGTTTATACAGTTTATACCGCCCATAATAATCTTATGGTGATGTTGGTGATGGATTAGAATTTTGAGTTTACCACAATCAACATGTCAACTGTAATGGGGATCTATGAGGAGATATATATATATACATATGTATATACGTAGAGGATATCATGGGAATAATGATAGGGCTGTATGTAAATATATATACATATATATATACATACATATATATATATATACATATATATATATATACATATATATATACATTATATACACATCTGAATAGCCACTTCTTGACTTTGCCCACATATAGGTAGCCCCAGCCTTCCGCTTACCTCGCAAAAAGCGAGGTCAGTGGAGAATGGGGTTTCCTGTTAGCCACCTGAAAGGTGTATAACTTCACTGAGATACTGGCCATGCTACCTGGGTCAATTGTAATCATTCACCAATCTGAAATAAGGACATTTTGGGGATAGTTAACTCAGTTAACTCAGTGAGATCGCGGTGAGGCCGTTATAACTTACCCAGAAATCATCATCAACATTTCGAGACCATCAAAAACTGGTTGGTGGCTTCAGCCCCTCAGAAATTTAGTTGTTGGGATAATTATCCTCAATATGCTTGGACATCAAAAACCCGAAACCACAAAGCAAAAAAGACATTCAACTCATCAATCAGTTGTGTAATCCTTCATTAGATTCTACCCCAGGTCACTAGTGAAGACAGGTTCCAAACCATTGAGATGACTTGCTCAAATCGTGTTACATCATGTTACATCCTCAATATTTCCAAGATTTGGATAGATTTGGTTGGTTCAGCATGTTCAGCTCAGTCAAGCTCACCTGATTGGTCGATAAAAAACCTCCATAAATCCGTCGAAGACGTGACGTGACCATCCCCCAGCTCGGGACCTCATCGCGTTTCAAGATGCGGACCAATGGATCGATGGCACCTGCACAACGATGGAACATGCGAACCAGTAACCTCCCCAGCCAGTCCCTTTTTAAATGGAGCCTCATAGCTGGGAAACTCATCGAAAAAACAGGGGGTTTTCCATTGCCATGTTTGCTTACCGGATGGTACCTCTATTTTAGTAGGATTTACCTTTCTGCATCTTTTGTTTTGGAGTTGCTAGGTGAGGCAACGGTACACGGCAGTGTCGGCGGTGTCTGACCTTCTTCTCTTCGTGCAATATTCTGACGAATGGATGTGTCCCAAAGCACAATATATGGTTCATCACAATATGGGTTGCCATCAATGTATATATATAACATACTACTTATTTAAGTACGTATATGCAATGTTCGGCCATTAATGGACCATATTGTACTACTTTTTATCGAAGTTAGAGTATTGCGGTACCATATACATATATATATAATTGCATACATATTTATAAATTTATATATAATTCTGGCATTACACAATGACTCTTCATGCCAAATCATTGATACACACAGCACGAACAACATATCAAGATTCTCAAGAAACTTGCCACGTCTTGCAAGGGCTGCCCCAATCGTCTTGCCACTCTCCAAGACCTTGTAGAGCTGAATGCACGAACTCGCTTAGAGAAGAGGTTTCTGTGAGAAACGTAGGGGATTGCTTGGGCTTGTCCCAACGAAATCAGTACTACGTCGATCTTCGGCGCTGCAATGTCACCTCCAAAATCACGCTGCAAATTCGGTCGGATACGGATGGTCAAGCCATCCTCATGGAACAGGAAATGATGATCGAAGCAGCTCCATCTGAAATCATGAAATTATTGAAGCACTCCTCATAAACTTCATCAGGACATGATGAGTTTTACAGCTCTGAAATCAAACCTGGGAAACATATTTTACAAAAAATTACACACACCAAAAACAGTTAAACACTCAGTCACTCATGTATAGTCAACGCCCCGAGGGTTACCGTTTTTTTGGGTTCCTACTGAGTCAACGCCGATGGAGCCTCCTTGGGTAATCGCCACCTGGTTGTCCGGATTGTCTGAAGCCAAGTCGTTCCTGGCAGCTGAAGGAATAGAACCAACTGGAACCTGTAGGAACTGGGAATGTCGCCAAAAGTTGGCAAATTCATATTGTATATATATATACACTGTATATATATATATCCATAATATATATTGTACATATCAACATCATTCAATATCTGACCCACAAATGATTCACTGGAGTGTAGCATCAAAATCGAATCTCAGAGCTTACAAGATGGTAAATGGTGGCTATACTGGTTATGAATCCGTCCTGAAAATATGCTCGTCTTTCTGACAAATCATGCAACATTTGCATGGTGCGACCCTGGCAAAGCACATTGCCAAAATGGTTATGGGGAAAAATGTTGCAATAGAGAATCCATGCTGAGCGGCACTACATTTCGCTGGCATATGGCAGGCCATCTCACATGCAATGCTACAATCCTCTTCAGCGAAAACTCTTGGAGTATCCGCATTTTCGTGCTTTCTGTTGATATTGTTGATGAACCCTCATTTGGGCGTTCTTTAAAATTGGGTTGCCCCTTATCAACATTGGTTTCTCCCATTAGTTTACATGCCGAATCTCTTGGATGATAGCTTGGGGTCCATTTGAAACAACCACCTGAATTTCATTTCTTGGCCATTCATTCCCATCATATTCCCACTATTCTTGATCCATGATCATTTGTTGGCTGAAAGCGAAACACAAAAAAGGAGGAACAAGGAAACCAATTGGACAAGTTTTTGTCCTTTTCCTTCAGGAAGGGGACCCCTAGTTTGTAAGTTGGTTTATTACCCCATCTAACTATAGCAATAACCCCTATAAATTGCCTATAAATCCTAGTTAACCAAGTTGTAACTCAACTTAGCAAACTGTGTGGACGCCTCCCAATTTCATTTGCGCCTGAGCCCCCTTGAGCCCCCTGAGCCCCCAGGCAACACAGCTGCAGCCACCACTCGGATCTGGGAAAGTCGATGACAATGGTGGTTTCACCAACAATGATGGTGTTTTTCGGTGTAACCAAAAGCAGGTTGAACTGGCAAAACATAGAAAAAAGGGACAACAATGATGGTTTAACCATGTTTAACCTGCAACTCAACGTGCGTCAAAACTCACAAATCATTTAAGTCCGACCAGCTCGAGCTGGACAGATTCAGGTGATGGATCCACAGGGTGCCCATCATGACCAATATCGCGGCCGGGTGGAAAAAAGGGGGCCGGAAATCAAGACATGTATCTAGAAATGCATCACATGTTGCATTACAAACTTGAGACCACCATGACCTGAATCATTTTGACTCATATAATCATTTTTTAATTATATACTTCATTTTACTTATCATTTGCAAAGTTTTGGGATGACACATTTCATTCCCATTGGCTTGCCCACGCCAGCGTCATTGCAAGAGGCAAACAAATCCAGTCATGTTTCAGCGGGAAATAAGTTCATCATTCATGATTGGGAAAGAGATATAATAATTCAATATAATTCAGCAATCATCAACCAACCATCAACCAACCATCAGTTGTGAATTGCATGACCCATGCACTCGGTGTCCCCGAGGGATCAAGCACATCCATCCCCCATGAAAAAAAACCATTGATATCTTCCATTCACATCACCATTCACCCAGAAACATACCCCCTATTTCATGCAATTTTCTGGGTTCGTCTCAATATGGGGTACTCTCACCTTGATGTTCATCCACGTGCCCTACCTTTAAATTGCAATTTGGACGCATTTTTCATCATTCTTCCATGTTCAGACATACACCAATATCATACTGTTAGTTACATCGCGTTGTATCCCATTGTATTCCCATGATAGATCCCATCATGACACCATATCTATTCATATCCCATGATACCCACAGACAAGATGAGGACCGCCCAGGCCCCAGCTGTGCATATGTACTATAAACCCAACAGTTCACCAAATATAATATCCCTAGTGATACCCCATTGATATCCTATGAGTTTCCCATAATAAACGTCATATATACTTAGTTACCCTGCAGTAGATTAACATAGACCCTGCCAGATAGGGGTTGGAAGATTCGTTTCCACTAAAACATGGATTATTTTCAGGATCGAACTGTCGATTTACCAGTAAATATTTCACATTATATTAATATGGATAATTTCCACTGAACAGTGTATATCCCATTGATATTTACAATTTTACAGTTGATATATCAATAGATATACTGGTAAATAATGGTAAATATGGGATATCAATGGCAAACATTACCCTCTGGTAAAGAAACATAGACCCTGAAAATAACATTTTCAATAACAGAAACTCATCTTCCAACACCTATCTGGCAGGGTCTATGTTAATTTACTGGAGGGTACATCAGTTACCCTCTGGTAAACGTTTACATAACTATGGAAAATCACCATTTTTTAATAGCTACATCAGCTATAAATTGCCATTTTCAATAGCTATGCAACAAATTACCAGAGGGTATATCCCATTAATATCCCATTAAATCACTGTAAAATCCCATTAAATCACTATAATATCAGTTATCCCATGGATCTCCCACGACGACGACGACGACTCGTGGCACCCTCTGCTCGTTGTCTTCCAGCAGCCGAATCAAGGGGTGAATGGCTCCAGCTTGGCCGATGGCCACCTGGTCATGGAAAACATGGGGACATCGGGATATAACATGAGATATAAGATGGTATATATATAATATATAATATAATATATATATATATATGTATATCTATCTATCTATAACCAACAATAAGCAACATGATATGCGGATGTGTCTGAAAATGGGGGGCCACCAATTTATGACAACTCCGACGAGGAACACAAGGCTTTAAAGTCCTGAGGTACCGGGCTACCCTATTTGCAGACACTCTCATGTAAACCAAAAGAGAACTTGCAACAATCATGGAATCAGCAATGGTATATAATGATCCCTGTTCGCGTTCTGGTTCAAGTTGGCTTCCATCTAATCAAATATATATATTATTTATATATACAATAAATAAATAATATATATATATATAAACATCACGAATACGCCGACCGCAACGCAAGTCTTCAAATCTGAAACTCTGAGACCGCACTGGTGATTTCCCTCTCTCTTTTTCGACTGCCTTGATTATGTCCAAGCAAA
>Ga0126342_10002323_pt1 | contig 29391 bp, 34 predicted proteins | sample Cyp1metagenome_FD_92528 | JGI IMG/M metagenome (GOLD analysis project Ga0126342, IMG submission 92528) | Coral microbial communities from Lord Howe Island, Old Settlement Bay, Australia - Cyphastrea 1 metagenome | ecosystem: Host-associated > Invertebrates > Cnidaria > Coral ...
ACGTTGGGGGGGTCCACGCTTGCAATTAGCATGACCCCTGCGGTCAAATTCCGAGGGGGCAAAATTGCAATCTACATTTTTGGAACGCCCCCCTGCTTGCAATTAGCCTAAAGGGGTGGTGATCATGCATGCATGCATGCATGCATGTATGTATACTATACACATATGTATGTATGTTTACATATGCATCTATGCATATGCATTGTGTGTATGTATATGCGTGTATACATAGTTCTTGATTGGGGAGCTGCTGCTGGCTATGGCATTCGCCACGCCACGCTTGAAGAATGGATGCCTTTTATCAATCCTGCGGCAAGTCACGGGATCTTTCCAGCCCAACTCCTCAACCAGCTCTGAAATCTGGCGGTGTCAGCTGAGAAAACCAGTAGAAAACTGCAGTGCAATATGAAATACGATTGAATTCAACAATCAAGAACTCATATCTGACTAGCATATATCATATATATTCATATATCATATACTTGCCATTGGTATGGAAATGTATTGAACAAGTTCGCTAAGTTGAAAAAATCCCAAGCCTTACTCGACTGGCTGTAGTCTCTAAAGACCGGGTCCTTGATGAAGGCATGGTGCAACAATCTTAAAGTCCAGTGCACAGTAAGTTTGAAGCACTGGCTGGTTGCCCGTTGGCATCTGGATTGACAATTACATCATCGAAATCTCCATTGTACCTTTGGGTCACAAGCTGATTTCTATTGATTGCTCTTCCGTGTTCACTTGTCAAAAGGTTCATAAGCAGGAAAGTAAAATAGTAAAATAGTCTAATAGACTCTGCGCTGCGAATTTCAAAAGCCAAGGCGCCAAGACATGCAAGCCATGTCCCACCTGAAAGGCCGCAAGGTAATGACACTTTCCAACACGCTCTCTGGATCTCTGGTCTGTTCTACTAATGCATCCCCTATAAGGCGTCTTCAACGCTGCAGAAAGCCGTGGAGTGCGACAGAATGCTGCGGAATGCCTTGTTCAAAGCCTCAAACTTCTTCTGATCAGCTTTCAGCTTGCCATCCTCTCATGATGCTGGAGCCATAGGATCAAAGCTGTTCCCACTTGTAGCAAATGGATCGGTAGAATTGACACGTGATGAGAACGACAACCGTTGTCCTTGTCTGCCGTGCTCTTCTCAATAAAGAAGTGGATGCGGTCAGCACTGTCAAGGAAATAGTCGGATTTCCCCTGCACACTGATTGCACACACCATTGCATGCAGGGAGCAGCAACACAAGATCCAACTTGCAGCACCTGGTGACATTGTCCATCACCATCATCTCCAAAATTCATGAAAATTCCCAAAATTCTGTGACTGGATGGACAGGGAAAGGAACAAAGGAATGATTGCCTTGCCTGCATCTCAGTTTGCTGTTTGCTGTCAGTAGTGAAGGCGGCTGGGGTCCTGCCGACTCAATATAGTCTAGGGTCTTCAAACAAGAGCAGAAGCAGGAACAAATATACACTCGTTTTGCCTAGGTTTCGTACTGTACGACAACATGACAATGAAGGGGAAAAACTGCACGCAAAAGAAATGTTACCAAACAAGAGACTGATAAAAAACATCACATCATCACATCTTCTAAAACGATCACATCGTCACGAGGTCTCAGCATGGGGCATCGAAACTGAGCACCCCGACTCAAGCTGAGGATCCCAGCCATCCACGAGCTCCTGGCGAATTCTGAAGCGGAAGCAGTTGTTAAACCTGTGTGTGCATACGGCAAATACACCATTTGCAATCACTTGATTCGCAATCACAATTGGTAAGTTTCTATGGTTCGTTCCACGCACCCAAAAGCGGAATAGCTTCGACCAAACCAACAATTCCTCCTTATTTCAAAAACAAGGACCCAGTTCCCAACAGTTTTTCTACACTTCCGGCCGGGTAGAATCTGCTGCTCTCTGTCTCCAAAAGAATAAGCCAACTATCCACAAAACTGGCCACCTTCATCCTCTTTTTCATGCTTTCGCACCTCAGTTGGGCAGACGCTGACGAGATTAACTACAGTACATGATGTTTTTTTTGATCAAGGATGATCAAGGTAGTATAAATATGTATCAAATGTAAAAAATGTAAAAAATAAATGCGCATGTTTTTTTTTGGGTGTGCATGTGACCTGTTTGGAACATTGCATGCCAGCATGCTACCCTCCAGCATCTCCAAGGGTTGGATCGCACCAGAGTAAGTGCCGGGCTCATCTTTGGACACGAAACCCTTCAAAAGAAGAAAACCTCTGTCTTGAAACTCGTCACCTTGGGACATAGTGTACGAGAAGGAAGCTGTTGAGAAAAACATGGTATTCTATTCCAACCCGCACATGGCATGTAACAACCTCTTTCCAAGAAATGTTCCTTTGCTTGAAGATTGAGAAAAACACTCGAAACAACAATCAAAATTGAGATCACACTTTCATGAAACATCATAAAACAACTTAGCTGAACTCAACAGCAGGTTCCAGGGTTCCAGCGTTCCGTTCGGTTTCAGCTTTTGGGCTTGAGAAACAGAGGACGCACCACTCACAAACCAGAATATCAAAGCTTGCTTCAAGCTGCCTCCGTATTTTCCAGTTGTATTCCATCATGGGATGCTGCCACTGTCACTGCCGTTCACCATCTAAGCTCACCGCGTCTGGACCCAAGCGAGACCTTTCGATGGCCAGGGCTTCTAGTGGTGCGACCACTCATTGGGCCAGGTTGGAATTTGGAATAGGTTGAAATGTTCTCCAATGATCAGACAGACATTCACTCTTTGACAACTGAAAATTTGTTGCATATCTGGGCATATCTGAAACGGTTCAATTGACCAGTCAGTCTTGAACCTTGCGAAACAAACGTGTCGTATTTGTGTAGCGGGCAAAACAGATAACAAAAGAACCTTGCAATATGTTTCTCGTGTCACAATCTGATGCCATGTGATGCCATGTGTCTAGTCCACAAGGCCTCAGGCGCCATGATGGTGACGCGCACCGATGCACAAACAATTGGACCAGCTGGGTATGGCTCAAAAATTATCGATCCAAGAATGGATGGTTCACAAGTGAACACATATATTGAATATATTTGAATATATTGTCGGTCCATTGGTGGATGGATCCAGCTGCGCTTCAGCACACAGGCTCGCAGTTTTTGTCCCGTTTGCCTCTGTATTTAAGTGAAGGTCCACATTAGCCAAACCAGAATGTGAAGGTCACCACCATTCCGAACAATTTTGCTAAACTGGGCCGGAAAATTTGAGCTGCTGAGTTTTGACTGACTGACTGACTGAACGCTTGACAGTTTGAACCTCTGCAGGCGCAGGAGAAAATGCCAAGAAAAAACATGCAAGTAGTTGAGGTTGTAGTTGTAGTGGAAGTGTAGTTGTAGTTGTAGTTGTAGTTGTAGTTGTACTGTGGTGTAGTGCAGTTGCAGTTATCTATCCATCTGTCTATAGATCTGTTGATTTATTTGTCTTGCTGTTTATCTGTCTATCTGTCTATCTATCTATCTGCAAGTTTGAAAACGAAGCTATTCTGCGAGACTTCCTCAATTTTTGAACTTGACAACATCAAAAACGAAACAATTCTGCGAGAATTTCTCAAGTTTTGAACTTGACAACATCAAAAACGAAACAATTCCGCGAGACTTCCTTCAAAAATGGAAAGTTGAGTGCAGAGCTGACGGCCTCGTACCAATGCGTTTTCCGATTTTCCACTCCACCTGTCTAAAGTACTGCGCCTGCCACAAAAAAGTGGGGCCAGGTCATACGAAGTGCTGCACCTGTCACGCAAAATCATCTTCCCAAAACTGAAGATCTGTTGCTCCAAAATGCAACCCCTCTCAGGAAATCAGCGCCCGGACTTCCTAACATCTCTGATGATCATGTCTCTTGTATTGCGCCTGCCACGGAAAATGCATCTTGCCAGATCCTCTGCATATGTCCCACGCTTGCCATCGGTTTTGAAACTGCTACAAAACCCTCACGTTTTGCTCACTTTTGACAAGGTGCACAATCCCTTGCGCCTGCCACGCGACACGACGTCTGAACGCCCAAAAGTGCTCCATACCCCTCAGTTTTTTGCACTTTTGACTTCGAAATGTGCTTCCCGCCACAACGGCGTGCGCTTTTTCGACATCTCAACTTCCAAAAGTGGTCCGAGCCTGGTGTGCTTTGTACATGTTGACTTGGCACTGTGCTTCGCGCCACAACGGCATGCACTTTTTCGACATCGCACCTTCTAGTGCTCTGAACCTGGCGTGTTTTGAACATTTTGACTTGGAAATGTGCTTTACGCCACAAAGGCGTGCAACTTTTCATCTTTCATCTGACCACATGGCCCCGCACCCGCCGCTTTAGCGAGCCTGCTTTTCGACCCTCCGGAGCCACAAATCATTAGAAAAACATAGTGTTTCGCGACTTTCCTACTTTTTTGCGCACCTGGATCTTCTTTCTTCTGAGACTTTCTCTTTTTGAGCCTCTTTCGTTTTCTCTTCTCTTCTCTGACTCTTCCCATCTCTGCTTTTCATCTGTCCATGTTGTCGGAAGTTTGACTTCTAAACTTCCTTCGAATATATATACATACGTGTATGATCGTGTATGTGTGTTCAAAACTGCGCAAACGAGCCACTGCGTGTATTTGATCAGCTTGTTCTGTTCTGCGTTGATGCAAAATATCAAAATAGAAACTATAATGCTACTATGCAGCATCGCAGGTCCAATATCGAAGTGCGCCTGAAAAACGTATTTTATGCCTAGCACCTTGTGCCTAGCACGTGATGGGCTCGCCATGTCTCCGTCAGAGTTCACTACTCGCAAACTACACATTATTGGAAAGACTCGTGCTCGCCATTGGCAGAGCACTTGTCATACACAAAGCCAAGTCCATTAAATGCGTATCTCTGAAAGTGGCAACATCTGAAACATTCTGAAACATCGAAAAACAACTCATTTTGATTTGAATCAACAGCAGCCTTTTCAGAGAGACCTTTTCGTCTCATTCTTTCAAAAGAACCTCGGAATTCGAGATCTTGCTGCCGGCCAACACAACTGTAGCATGAGACGTCAGTGTTGCAGTATCAGTGGAAAACCTTAATGTGATGGGGAGGACATGCTTCCCTCGCGATATCATACGTCAGAGTCCATCATTGGAGAGTGGGCGAACCCAAGAGACGCTCTTAGACCAGGTTTAGGATGTCTTGGGCGCCTGCCAGCTCAACCTCCTTCCCCCTGGCACGGCATATCATCATGCGATGGGGATCTTGGCAAGCTATGAACTACTGAGCATTGAAACGTGCCAGCCAAACGTGAACCAACTAAACGAGTTGCTGAACTTAAAAATGACAGACAAAACCTCAGCTTCAAATCAAATCCAGCTAGTGTTGCTGCTCCACTACATAAATTCACCTTTGCCCTTTGCCTCTGATCCGCTAAGTGCAAGACTTCCTTCCTGATTTTTTTGTCACCTGCATCAAACTCATAATCCACTGGGTCTTCAAAGTCCTTTATATTGCCGGTTATGACATCTATCAAGATTTCACTTGGCCTGCAGTGGCACCAAGTCTCCTCTCAGGCAGTCTGTGAAATGCTTGTTTCATTGAACTGTGTGGCATGCGATGCATCTGGTAATCTTGCTAAACTGCACATCGTTTATTTTTGTATTCGCCTTCGAGATGTCTTTCTGTCCTGTCGCAGCTGGCATCCAGAGTCCCTACAAACGTGACTCCACGAGCATTCCTTGCACGCAGAAGGACTCTGCATGACAAGTCTGGCCCTTGTCACATTGCTTGTCGGCAAGGAAACAGAGTTGGATAGAAACAAATTGAAACTGGCCCAGCCTTTGCAGCACAATTTGCTCTGTCACCCCTTCGCTGCCCTCTGTCTCAGGAGGGGTTCGAACCACTGCACGGACCTCCAAGTCGATGGTGAGATCTGAAAGGACGACCTGATCCAATTGCTCCAAGATGTTCCACAGTGTTCCCAAGAATGTTCCAAGATACTAGTACAATTCTAGTACAATTCTAGTACAATTCTAGTACATCAAGAATATGACACTAAGGACTTACCAGGATAGGGCCAAGCAACGGCGCTCCACTGAAGGCGCCCTTGTCGCCCATCTGCACCCCATGGCGCAGTTTGCTCAAGCTGTTGCCCAGCCTGCGGAGTTGATAAAGCGGCAATTGACAAGCTGTTATCCCTTTGTACAGGTTGAATCTGCTTGGTTGACTGGGATTTTGTGAATCCCCAAATTCCCAATATATACATGGGGTCAACCAGCGTTTTGGTCATGGCTCAGCTATTGACAGCTGTTGGTATTGAAAACGCATAAATAAAAAACGGGGAGACGCACTGTTGAAGGCAAATCCCAGGGGGTGTTTCCACGCAGCTGATGGTGGTTGAGGAGTTCCAAGAGTGCAGTCAGGATGCTGAAAACTGAAGTTGACACCTTTCTGCCTCACCGCTTCCTGGAACACAGGCACCACACAACATGATGCACAATCACACTTGCAGGCTGCTGACAGTTTCAGAGCAGGAAACTGAGCACACCGAAGAATCTAATCACAGGCCTCTCTTCGCCTGCTTCTGCATTTTTGCAAAGGTCTTGGCGAGCTCTGTGTCTTTCCTGCCAAGGCTCTTTCGGGGCAAACCATGACAATCCAAGAGGAGTGTAAGAGTGCCAACGGTAACATCAGGGTGGATAACACCTGGCTTCCCTTTGCAGGACTGCAGAATTGTGCTGGAGCTTAAGAATTTCGGGACGTAAGCAAAGCATAGCAAAGCATCTATCTGCAAGGTGCAAGTCTCCTTGAAAAGTCCGCTCTGGACCCGACTTCAGGAATTTCCTCACCTAGAGCAGGAGAAGTTTGAGAAATCATTCCAGCCCGCAAGCGGCTGTCGGGTTTCGCGGCCCTCCAAAGACTGCGCACATCCTGTCATGCTGTCATACTGTTTCTCTCAGCTCAGGTCACATTCCCCTTGCTTTTTGGCATCCGCCGATGCTGCATATGAGCCGTTGGAAAACCGCAAAACTCAGAACAAGTAAGCAAAAAACAACTCAAGAAATCCCAAGAACCTTCGGTAAAGCCAGCAAAGCGTTCGTTCTTCGCAGCCCAACGCTCTGCAAGAACAGGATCTATCTTCCTCAGTTTGTTGGGGCAAGAACGACATTTCACACTGCAAAGTCGATACGCATTACAGCCGTGTCCGTAGACTTAAACTTCAATAGATGAGTACAGTGTATGAACATTGACTCCCTTGGAACAAGGCACGACCCTTTTGTTTCCTCAAACATGAAAAGACATCTTTTCGAAGAAATCCATTGAATATCATGGAATCATAGAATGCCCAAGGTCTTGTTAAGCATGCCAGAATTCGTTGACTTGTCTGCCAGCGAGACCACATCTGGAATTTCGCAGACATAATTGTCATCCATTCGCTCCTGCAGCTTTTTACCACTGGCTGCCACAGCATGCCACATGTCCAAAACAAACTCGAGCCTGCTGCTTTGACCATCGCTTGGCCAGGACAGGATCCAATTTGACCGTCTTGTCCTCGGTTTCAGCGAATCAAAACCTGGTGGTAACAGCTTATACAACTACAAAACACTACAGTAACTACAGCCCTGCTGCTGCGATTGATCCAATGTCATCGTTCACCACACACTTCGGAACTTCTCCGGTTTGCAACTTCTCCTGGTGTTCTCTGGGTAGCAGCTCGGCTCAACAAATCTGAAGTATTCTGAAGTCATCTCATCAACTCGATCCAACTCGCCGGTACCACCCACCGCTGTGCGAGGACAGGATCAAGCTGCTTCTTGTGATCAGCTTGGGAGCCGATTTCCACCACATCATCGCCTCTTTCGAGCTTCTCCTGGGCACTGTCTGTGAAAACAGAGACGCCGCAAGCATCAAAATACCATATGACATGTCAAAGGAACAAACATGGCTTTCTAAGGTCCTTCTGGCGCGCAAACCGCGCCGCAAGAGCTGGGTCCATCAGCAAAATCAAAGTCTTGACTGCTGATCTTAGCTTGTTAGGTTTTTGGGAGTTTGGTTTGCTGGTCTCACTACAAATAACAGTTTATGGCAAACAAAGGCAACACAAGTAGCATTTTCTAGCATCAACCGAAGTTGAGTGTGCATCAAGTCAATGTAGTTCTGAATGTTTGTATTGGTCAAGTCAAAATTCTGGGCAGCTGGCCACCTTGAAATCAAGCGCAGTTCACAAGAAATCTGGTGCTTCAGCACATTGCTGCAATGCTTGGTACTTTTCATTCATGCAAGCAAGATTTCGCCCTGGTCACCCATATTTTGCCTCTGCTATTCGATGCTGCTGCTTGCTTGGTAGTTTGCTCCTCATCACCATCACATCAGTCAGGAATTGCAACACTGCCTTTCTAGGCTCATTCGTTAGTTGCGTGGTCCCTGCTTAGAACGTCTTTCAGCTTTTTAAGCACGAGCACATCTGCTTCTGGGTCCATGCATGCACTGGAGAAAAGCACCTTTTTCATCCTTTTTCAGTGTACAGTTGACTGTATTTTCTTTGGAGCCGTCAAAGCTCTCCATGGTCTTTCCATTCCACACAAACCTGACAACTGATGCAATCAGCAAAGATCCATGTCTGCAATCTCTGGAAGCACATTGGTAGCATTGGGTATCCACATCTCTTGCCGGGCCTTTGGCCAGTGCCGTGTTTCTGCCCCACTCCTTTCAGCAATGTGAAATTCAGTAACGTATATAACTGTAGCGTTGTAAACACCGTCTTACATCATCACCATCACCACTGTCTTCGGTTGCCACCCTCCAATGCACAACATTATACAATAGCGTATAACAACAATGTATACTACACATGTTTAGTAATAACTCATATAGTAGAATACAATAAAAATACCAGACCGCAGTAATTATACCAACAAATATCTTCCATTGCAGCTTTGCAGGCTGAGGTCTGGTCTTGCAAAGGGCATGTTTGCCTCCATTGCCAGAGAAGTCAACAATTCCAGGGCAGTCACCATCTTCTTCCTCACGGCGGGTCATCACCAGGCAAATGAATTAGGAATCGCCCCCAGTGAATGCTTGACTCAAACCATTGGTGGTCTTCCATGCTTTTCTTGCTACAAGTAGTGCCAGATTCTTGCATCTGTTGATGCACAGAATTGGCAAGGTAGTTGTGATGCTCTAGCTGTTGATAGGCCAAAGCTGGAGGTGATCATTGGATTCTTCAAAATCCATTCCCTTCCCAAACCGCCAATAAAATCCAGCAATGCATGTTCCTCCCAATTTAGAGACACCCAAATAAAAGAAAATCAAATATATAAAAGCACAGAACGCGACATTGCAAACAGTGCAAGGAAAATTGAGGAACCAACACACGTGAACTTTGCCTGCTCGAGGCTCTCCTGTCACCATGACTTCACTAATGAAAAAGACTCAACAAAAATTGGGAAACTGGACGCTGTGGCGCCTGAAAGCTGTGATACTGGACGCAAGCCACGTCGCACTCTCTGTTCCTCAGCGCTGGACACCGACCATTGGACCATTGGACCATTGGACCTATGATCATTATGATCCTATGATATGGATCACTAGGATTCACTAGGTAGGGTTGACTTGAGGGAGACTTTTTCTGCGATACCATGTTTTGGACCTTTAACATCCTTTAACCGCTTTAACCTCTTTGGGTTTCAGGCATCTTTTATGGGAATGGAAGACCAACAAATCCAAACCAGTCTGCGTCAGTCTGGGGGCCTCACCAAGCCCAAGCAGGTGCTGACAGCATTGGCAGGAGCAGTCGAAGTAATTTCATGGTTCAAAGATGTTAAAGGATTTTTCATGTTTTTCCGATGTTTTGTATGTATTCAACTGTATTCATATGTTTCAATCTGTTTCAACATGCTTCAAGATGTTTCAACTACTCTGGTTCCACAATCCTGGCAGTGACTTCAGCGTGGGAACATTGCACATGACACAATTATCCTTTGTATTTCTTCCCTTGTGGACTTGCTGGTTGGGTCTGTACGTGGGCTGCATTTTATTCTGTATGTTTTCTGCGAGCTTCCTTTGCCCTGTCTAATTTTGAAGCATTTTGAAGCCCTCTCAACCCCAGCCCAACCCACTGGGCACAGCCCAGCTGCAGGTTCAACATGGCAAGTGAAGGCAGTGGTATTTGCAGCACATCTTCCATCATCTCTACACTACTGCCTCTGGCTGCTCTTAAAATTGGTTCAGCTTGAGTCAGCCATCATCCGCACAGTAACTGTCCTCAAGGCAGTCTGCTCACAGCAACCTCAGGAAGTCTGCTGACAGCATCAGTTCAGAGGACCAAAAACATTGAAAAAAAGAACCACCTGCACTGGTGCAGGATTCGCTTGTCATTATCAGTCTCGACGGTGTTCCAAGTTCTGCTGCACAATGGTCTTAGCCCCGTGCACTAAGGCCTCACGCTCTCGATCTAGAACTACCCATAGCATCCATCACTGCACTAGAAGCATGCTTTCTCTATCTTTCTCTTGTCCTACAAGTGATACATGTGTGATGGATTCACAGGTGAGTTGGGGCACACTGGAGACATTTGGAGATATTTGGTAAGTGGAGTCCTGACGGCTCATAGTCCTGTGATCCAAGACAACCGAAGAGGAATTGACAAAACACTATTGGACACCCGTACAAATGGCAGGAATATGCCAGCAACAAGTGCTCAAAAAGCCGTAGCTGCGCCAAAGGCACTCATCAACGACGTGCGTTGAAGCAAAACAAGTGAAGCAAATTCCAAGAGGTTCAAACATTCCGTGCCAAGGCATTTTGAGGTCAGGAGGAACATGCAGGAACTCTTTTCAGCGACCTCTCTGCGCTGCTTAGTTTCGCCCTTGGCTCTCCATGCCTCGCACCTGGCTCTTGTGCAGTTGGCAGGCGATATTTTTTTTCTGCCCCCAATGGCACAGTAGTGCATAATCCAAACAAACAAAACAAACAGCCTTTCGTACTCGCAAAATGTGAGTCAATGCCATACGCTCGGCACTCAATGCAAAACATGAGCTATTTGATGCCATTTGCATCCATTTGTGCTTCTGGCATTTGTTGATCCGGGGATATCTGGCAGACCTCTTCGCCAAACCCACAAGCACATTCGTTTCAGCCGCTGCAAAGCGATCCGACGATTTCACCACTGAATGCTTCAGCTAGGCAAGAACGGGAGCTGCACTCTTCACTTGCCTTGCAAGGGACAAAATCCAACGCTATAATTTCTGGATGTGGCACAAATAAGCAGCGAAGGGAAATTTGATCCGCCTTTGTTTTTTCTGTTGCTTCGTCTTGAAGGTCCCGCTGCATCCTTGGAGACCTGTTTTGCAGGGGTCAAATACAGATTGAACCAGGAAAGTGCACAGCATTCCTGTTCCCATCTGGCCTCCACTTGAGCCGTTGATGGGCCCTGCTTTCTGAAGTCTTCAGTGGTGATCGCCCTGAAGGAAAAAGTCTGAACATGACATGCATTCAGGTCAAGTCCACAAGAACATCTGTAAAAAAACGACCAAGTCAACTGGGGTTCTGGGATGTTCTGGGTGCTTGACCCTTGTGGGCCCCGCAGCAAATGCTTGTCCCTCTTCCGCATCTTTTTCCTGGCAGCTGGTAGAGTCTGTTCCAGTGCTGCTGCACGCCATGCATATGTGTTCAAAGTTCAAAGCATGTCTGAGTGGCTTGAACTCTGATCGCTCTCTCTTTGGGAGCCATCTGCAAAGGGCAGGAAGCGAAACAGAATCAAACAGAAAATCAACACACAGAATCTGCTGAATAAGGCTATCATAGGCTATCCACGGTCCTACCTCTCTGGGTCAGGAGGAGGTCCTGGATTTTCGGGATCAAAGCCCTTCGGGTACCGAATCTTTCGCCTCAGAGTACTGCACATCAAGGTGCTGAAGACGCTTAAGTTGATCCAAATTGATCACAAAATATCACACAACATATCAACAAATCTGAGTCGCCCCGACTTCCGCTTTTTCTTCGGTTTTGTGAGCTTTCCATCAGCCTTACCGGGTTTGCAGCGCTGATATCAGGCTGGGATAGGCTGGGTTTTAAAGTATACTTGGGCGCTCGTGTTATATATCTCGAGATACTATTCTGAACCGCACCTCCTCGTCGCGGTCGCGTCTTCGCTGAGAAAACCTGAACGAAAATTGAATGCTCAGTCTTGAGATTCCATGAAATGCCATGAAATTCCATGAAAGAGCCAAAGACCAACTCATTGGGAAAGCTGCAAGATGCTGCAAGCAAATCACGAACTGCTCTGCTAGCACAAAAGCTTCTGGAAGGGGCAGCTAGAGGTGGCTAAAGCCGTCAAGCAGCATTGCTCCAACCTTTGGAATTGGTTGTGCTTCAAGCTCCTGCAAACGCAAACGTGGTCATTGGATGTTGTGGTTTTGACTGGAAAACTCATCCTGCCAATGAGGAACTGTTGAACCCGAATGGAAATCCCGTTCCAAGAATTCTGGCAGTTTTCTCCTCTGCATCAAGGTGATCAAAGGAAGGCACCTGCAGCCTTTCTGCGTACCTGAGAACCAAAGGGATCCCAAGGCTGCTCAAATTTATGACAGATTTATGACAGATTTAATACCCAGCTTCTAAATGTTCAGAAATCTTCGATTGCGAGAAGTCGCACTCGGTCGCCCTTTCTGGATCTGTAACCGACAATGCCTGGCAGGTTCCATCGATCCTTTGGTAACGCTTTGGTAACAAAAGTTGCTGATCTTGCTGTCCTGGCCTGGACTAGGCCACACAGCGCTTCATAATCCGATCCATCGATGTTCTCAAGGAAACTCTGATAGACCTGCAGACTCTAAGCAATCTCTAAGCCGTATAGCGATCACCTAACATTTTTTTCTCTTTTTTGATGTGCACGGCCAGTTTTTGGTCACTGGGCAATAACCTGCTGCCGCATCCTTTTCACTCCTCCGATGCTTCCTGTGAGCAGCCGCACATTTGACAGCAGCAGGAGCAACGCGCCCCGCTTTTTGCAAGGGGCACCGAGCTATCTTCCAGGCTTCAGCAAAGAAGAGATTGCCTAGTGGATACCAATGGATACAGTAGGAAATCATCCATGAATCCCATGTGGGCACTCCTTTGCTGCTCGCTTCTTTGTGCCTGCAAAGAGCTAGTATGTCCATCAGGTTCGCTTTGGAACTCAGAGTCTCATTTGCCTCAACGGAAAGCACATGAAGGCACCCTTTGCTTTGGACAGCAAATTGGCCATGAACTCAAAGTCGAGAGCGCACCTATTGAATGAAACGTGCGGGCAGCTTCTTTCTCACCCAGCAAATGGAGCAATTCCTGGCGCAATTTGCTCTGATCTCTGATTGCTGGTCACTGTCACTTTCTTCACATCTCACTTTTTTAGTCACACCCTGTGCCTGCAGGGGTAGGTCTATCCTTTTGGCGACCTGCCGGACACTTGAAAGTCACAAGAGCTGCGTGGACCAACCTCACCGACCTCCTGTCGTGACCATGACCCGTCGTAATCTGCCTGCCCAAGTATCCGTCTAAACCCTTCCAGGTCCACTGCTTTTCCTTCGCCACCTGCAAAAGGGGCAAAACATGGCAAAACATGGCAAGACTTGGGACTTATTTGAATGGGACACATTGGGAACCCATAACATATGGGTCTGCTGCGCATGCTAAAGCTAAATATATAAATCTGAATTACTTCTCAATCAGCAAAAGCTGGGGAACGCATCTGCCCTTTCTAGTACACATCTTAGGAATCTTCTACTTCAACGGCAGCACCCGCATCGATTCCCAAAAATGAAAATGCAATGCAATCGGAAACACACCCTCCCTCCGAGATCCTCCACGTAAAAGACATGATTTGTCCGCTGGTCAACATACTAATGCATGCTATTTCAACCTATTTCATATATGTTCGTTCATATCGTTCATACATACAAGAGTCATACAAATAAGCAAAAATTACGTAGCAACACAATTCATACAAACAACAGTAAGGTTCCTGATGTTCATTTTGCCACAAGCAAACTGACGCATGTTGTCCGCTCGGCCATCTATGTTTAGGGCTTGTATATTTAAAGTTAAAACATGATAAACATGTTGGAAATGGATCGGATAGAAAGGGTTGGAATATGTTCTAACACGTTCTAACCATACTCAAATGCCAAAGGATTGCAGTTTTCGTCTTGGCAAAATATGAGCACAGGCACCACCATCCACCAACACCTCACCAGGGGGTGATTCGCAACGTTCGCAAAAGCTGAGACACGGACTACTGGTGAAGAGGAACTGTACATCACCCTCCACGAACCTGACAAGAAGTGGCTTAATTTGGGCTGTGAGATAGACAGAACATGACAGAACGATGTTCAAAACCATGGCCTCTTGCGCGTGATTTTGAAAAGCCCGAAGACTTTGCAAAAACGTGTAAACTCGTAGACCGTCATGAAACCTTGGCCACAGCAAAAGCTTCACGTCTTGCGTTTTCAACACATCTGCTGTTACGGTTGTGAGTATAACAAGCACCTTCAGCTTCCACATTCTGCACATTGTGCTAAGTTTGAGCGCCGCTTGAAGAGCCATGAGCAAATTCGGCAAAGTAGTGCTCCAATCGGGTCCTCAAAGGCTTGGCAAAGGGTTCAGAGTGCCTTAGCAAAACACGTATATACATGTATATACGCAGTTATAAGATGTCACGGAAAGGTCGCTGCGCAGCTGTCCTTTGAGCCCCAGGATGATTCACCAATTTGGCAATGCACTCTGAAAAGCTGATGCCCTGACCAGTGACATCAAAGATGCAACGCATCCCACAGTTTCGCACTTTTGAATACCAGGCTAGCCTTGTGTTGGGCAATCCAGTGCACCAAGGCCTCTGTGAGAGAACTGAATGATACCATTCTTTGCATGAACACATATGAGTTTGTCTATTTTGTCTGAAAATATGGTACTCCAATTCCAATGGATTATCAAGTTTTCCCTATTAAAATGGTTATTTGTTGGTATCTCCTATTTTCAGACAAACACATTATGATCATTCATTTATGGTTGATGTGTATTGTTGTCGCATGCTCTGATGCCTCATATATAAATGGATCAGAACTTCGCAGATTATGATGGCCTGAAACTGCACTGGGCTGATAGAGTTGCTGCGCCGATTTGCGATGCTGACAATGGCAGCCACCTCTCGATCAACTCATCACACAGCTTGCGGGGTCCACTTTTTAGCGGTACTGGATGGCAGCTTCGGGTTTGGTTCAGGAAGAAGATGGAACAAGTAACTGCACAAACAGGATAGGAAAAGCCTCCGTGCTTCAATCAGTTACTGTCAATAACAAGCCAAAGCTTGCCATGCCTTCCGCCCAGACATCATCTGCTGCACGTAATCCACAACCTTTGCAATTTGAGATGCTCCACACTTCACCAACAAGGTCCGTGACTTGCACAAAGTATTCAACAACGCATGATGGCACGTCCGAGAATTTGGCTTCAGCATCGGTGAGGAGCTGGCACGTGGAGCTACAAACTTGTTTGGATCAGTGTGGTCTAGAATCTAAATGGAAAGTGTGTCGAATAGTAAACATGTCTGAGGCACCGTATGCTTGTAAATGCCAGTGCGCCGAAACCAGGCAAGCACCTTGGTGGAGTAGAAAACTCCCGCGCTCCAAGGGAGTTTGTGAAGCTTTCTGAAAGCTTTGTTGCACTAAGCCCCAGCAGCTGGTAAGCTCATCTCCTCAGCATATGGTGTCGCTGGGTATTGCTGGATTCTACGGTATTCCTTGGTTGGTGGTGCTATCTTATTGAGTTGCTTGAAAGGTTCTTGAGGCGCTGGCTGTGTCAGCCTCCGAGTCATCCAAATTCCCAATCCACCTATGTATGATCTGTAGTCAAGACTGACGCGTCATGAGTAAATATGAGGAAAAATAGGAAGAGGTCATTAAGAGGTCCAATTATTTTTGAGCTGGATACTTGCCCCGCCTCTCCTCCAGCAAGCTCTTGCCTTTAAAGGCCGCTCGAACAGTCCTCATCTCGAAATTCACTGGCCATGGGAGCGAGGCAGGGAACCTTGATCATTTCAGAGCTTTGACAACCCTCAGGTGCATGCGCCAGTGGCGTGATTCGCTGTGCCACAACCTGGTGCGGCGTCAATTCACATCCAGCCACGGAGCGATTGAGTTTTCCAAGCAATCAATGCTTGAGTGGTGCAACCTGGATCAATACAAAAAAAGAATGAACAAAATGCTGAGCTATGGGCAATTCGATTTCGTTCTTGTCGTTTCTGCTCCAGACTTGTCTCGGAAGGAATCCTGTTCAACCACGCAAGGCAGTATGGACATCTAGCAACATCCGTCGCGGGAAACCAGCCTTGCAATCCAGGACTTGGTTGGAAGTCTATAATCCTCGTTTGGCCGTTTAGCTTGGCCGATTGACAATTCTCTGCAGAATCTACGAGTGCACGTCCCTGCATCTTGAACTAAGAATCCAACACTTGACACCTCCGCAGTTTTTGGCCGTGATTTTGGAGTTGCCGGACTAGTTGGGCTTGTGGGGCTAGACGCATCTCGGGGTTGATGGCACACCTTCATGTCCAGCAGGGAATTTGCCCAGCACCAAGCTCCATCAGTCTTGGGAGATTCGGCTTCAGGTACCCCAGCCAGCTCGGCATCTGCACGGCGTTTCCCGCGGACACCAGGGCCATGTACACAGAGCCGCTTTCCTCGCAGTCTTGAAGATGTTAGCACCGAGCAGCCGGGCACTCTGACAGAGCGAGGCCGCAGGATTCCAGCACTTTCTGCTTCTGCAAGAGTCAGTGCAGGAGGTCGAATAATACATCTCTTGCTGCGCGAAGCCGACTTGGTACTCAACTGAGGAGATTCGATGGCCTGATTCCAGGGCAGATGTCTATATTTCATCAGAAACCTGGGAGACTTTGAAGGGCGTCGAACTAGATTCTGTGTGCTTCTGGGATATCAATATTACAAAAACACACATTCAAGGTGCGCCTTCTTCACCCGCCCTAGCCAAGAGAACAAAGTTGACAAAGGCACTCCTCCACTATTGGCCCCTTTCCTGCCTGTTGAAGATTGCTTTCGTCCTGCTCTCCATCAGCAGCTTGCTCAGCTTGCTCCAAGTTCTCCATTTCACCGGTTTCTTCGGCCTTCTTGGCCTCATCCTTCAATTCCACTCCTCCATCATTCTCCACGACGGCTTCCAACAGCTCATCCTCACTTAAGTCACTTGGCAACACCAGGAGCCCTTCATCTTCAGGACCAAATGATGGTGTCTGCATCCAGTCATTCCTGCAAGGAGTTGGCAACCTTTTCATAACCTATGAATCCTATGAACATTATGAAGTTCTGGGATCTCAATTTCAACAAATGTTGGTCTGTAGAATTTGAGGCTTGAATTCCACACTGGCCTGCCAGACACCCAATGGTGCCCAGGCTGGAAGATCTCTTCCTGGGCAACGAATCCGCAGGATGTGGTGGATATGAATGGATTGGTTCAGCAGGCGACATTCGCGTCACCTCTGCGTCCTCATCTTCTTGCATAGTCAGGCTTTCCAAATCCTCAGTTCAAACATGCTAATCCATGCTAAAACAATGCAAAATCACAATGCAAAGAGCTTGAAGAGTTTCGTTTGGACACACCAAGGCTTCCACATGCTACAGGTCACAGGCTGTCACAGGGGAAGAGTGCCATGGCAAATGCTTCAAGGAGGTGCAACATGTCAGCTATGCTGCTCCGTGAAGATATTGAAGATGCACAAGTGTGTAAATCAGGCTCATTCACGTCTATGTCCTGCCTATTGATACATGCCGCGTGTCAGCCGCTTTCTAAACTTACCATGCTTTATCATGTCTTACCAAGAGGCTGCCAGGCTCAGGCTCGGCTCAAACTGAACCTTGAGCCTTTCCAAAGTCATCCAAGATCATCCAAGTATCACTCAGCCTTTTCATGCCTTTTGGTGATGGCATCACTCTCTTAAAATTACCCTCTGGTAATTTAACATAGCTATTGAAAATCACCATTATTAATGGGTAAATCCACTATAAATGGCCATTTTCAATAGCTATGTTAAATTTAAACACAAAGTTCCCAGTGGCATCACCAAATGTGGCCATCCCTCTGCGGCCTCAGCGGCCAAGGCTCTGTCTTTGATCTGCACAGCAACACGAGCTGCGATTCGCAGCACCTCACACTGGGCCACAACGGACACGACAGAACGACAGCCACAGGCCACTGGCCTGGCCCAAAGTGTCGGTCTCCTCCTCGTTCTTGGACCAGTACTGGATTGCCTATCCAAATCATTCTGTACTTTGAGATACTTGAAGATCTTGGAGGTGTTTGTTCCAAGCAACGCGGTTGGGTTGGCTGCAGGAATCTGAAAGAAGAATGCTGGGGCAGGAGCTTCGCGCAAGCAGGCCACTGCTTTCTCAGGATTCTTCTGCCTGATATACAAGCAAGCCACCATACAGACATATAGAGCATAAAGCTACTTCACGGTTCTTAACAACCTGTACAGACTGGCACCAAGTTGGCTTCTGGCCTGTTGTAGAGGCTCACTATGGCTTCCACTGTGGTTGGCTGCGTTCGGCCTCGCTGAGTCGGAAGTGGCTCATTGTGGGTCATCGAGTCATCGTGACGCATCATGGCATAGCTCAGGCTGCTACTGCTGAGGGGAAGCTTGGCGAGAACCTGTTCGCATCTGTTCGCATCGCCACTGCTTGGGAATCTTGGGAGCTTGCAGTGCAACAGAAGTGATGCGCCGACTCATGAGCAACACTTTGGTGCTCCGCTTTTCTCAACGTTTGTGATTCCTGTTGGACACGATAAAAGCATATAAAAGCCGAATCTATCTTGTTTGATTTAGTATATAGTTTCATTATGTTTCATTGATATTGCTACTAGAGGGATTGCTGTAATCAAATCGGCGCTACCAACAAAGGATGAAATCCCTGGAAGTCTGCACCATCCAAAGGCGCTGCCTCCACTGCTGCTTCATGTTTGTGCTGTTGTGCGTAGAGCTGTGCCAAAGGAAGAATCACCTGGAAGGACAGCTGCCAAGGACCTCACTATCCACAGTGAATTGTGCAGCATTTCTTATCAAACTTTCCTGACATTTCCTGACTTTTGATTTTTTTTTGTTGGGTGCTTCTAGTCAAACCGGCGGTCGGCCTGAGCATCATCAGGATGTGATGTCAAGTAGCTTTGGAGTACTTCCTCGCCTGGGAGCATCAGCTGCCGGCTCGTCACACCATGGGCAGCAGGTCACACACTTCATGGCATGTGCATCAACCAGGCCCAGCACAGATCCCAAGCACCCAAGCAACAGTGATCAACAGTGTCTGGCCATGTCTGGGCATGTCTGGGCAATCTGCAAGCTTTGCTCTTCTTTTCTCTGTAGGCCATGGCTGCCTGGCTGTTCTGGCACGAACAAAGTTTGCAGGTGTGTCATGGTGTGTCTCCCTTTAGCTTGCTAGATGCTTGCTAGCTTTCCTTTGTGAAGATTGATGTGATGAATCCAAACATGATTGGAACATGATTGGAACATGGTATGGAAGTACCCACACTGGCCAGCCTGTACCAATGCTACTCTCGGGTGGTCAGAATAGCTTTGGCCTCAATGGGGTGAATGGATGTGAAAGAGAAAAAGGGCTTTCTGAGTGACATTGGCATGACGCTCAATGCAACGTATCCAGGGCAATTGCGAAGTTTCTCAAGCTCCTTCTTAGCAACATCCATTTTGTGTGCCTGGAGCTGCAAAGATCAACGGTGCTTTAGTCAAGAATGAATTGTTGTTGGTGTGGTTCGAGTAGCTGGAACCTGAAGCAAAAGGAGAATCTTGTTGCAGGCAATATCCACCATCTGTCTGCGCGTGAGCTTGTGCTCCAAGCTCTCCTGCCAAGAGCTTGCAACCACTCATGATGTCATTACAATGCAAGACCCAATCATCAGCTTATATCAGCTTGCTGCATGCCATATTGGCGCACTAACTTCAACCCAGGTAGCTGTAGCAGGTACTCATGACGTACGTGTTGCAAGACTCGAAGGCCTTTGATGCAACGTTGATCCTCTTGAGGCTGTCGAACAAAGACTTGCCCTCAGAACCTGAAGCGCTGCCCATTTACAGCCATGAACCAATGCAGGAATGGATGAACATGAAAGGACGGCAAGTACCGAAACAGAACCCGTCTGTTTGTGTTTCTTTGGGCCCTAATTTATGATCCGTACCCAAAGTGATATTGGCGGAGATGACATTGCACTTATTTGGTCACTTTTGCACTATGTCAGCGACGCAAGGCCACAACGTTGTTGCATGCCACTGCTAGCACAGTGACATCAACCTGTGGCAAAAAGGGACAAGAGACTCCTGATCTCATAATTTCGAAAAGAAGTGCGCTCTTCCTTTCCAGCAACTATAGTACATCAAAATCAACTTTATATCAACTTTACAGCCTCGTGTCCTTCGGCTGGCTTTTGGCGCAGCACTTTGTCATACCTTGATTTTTCAAGTGCCAAATTCGCATTCGTTGTGGGAATGTCATGCTACTGCACTGCAACATAAGGAACAAAACACAGGGAAACAACTGCTGGGTAGACTGCAATTCCTTCGCTTCATCTTCTTTACCACAACGCTGCAGCACGCACCTTGCTCTGACGATTGATTAACGTGGGCGGAAGAACGGCCAAAAAACAACATACACTTAGAAAACACCAAATCCGCCCGCACCAAAGGTGCCGGAGCGTGTTCAATTTGTGGCGAGTAACGAGTTAATGCGTCCGAGCGTGTTGGTCATGACTTCAGCCGGGGGAGGCATTTTTAGAAGTCACTGCTCGTCGAAAAGGGCATGAGACTGTGGTAATTTGATAAATGTTCATACGAACCAGACACCGAGCTTCCAGGTAGAAGAGTTAGGGGAATTTTTGAATGTGTTTTACTGATATTTCATTGCGATGTCTTGTTTATGGGATCAGTTTTAGTAATTTTAGCGGTTTTCTCACGTGCAAGGGACGGCAACAAACAAATTTGGGGGATCTGGTTTGCTTTCTGGAACATTGGTTTGTGCAGTTGGATTGAAGTTAAACGCCTCCAAACATTATAAACACATGTTGCTAGATTGGGGCAATAATAAACAACATGGCGCGGGCGGTGTTCGTCTTGGAGCGACATGAATATGCACAAAGGGATACAAAAGGCGCAAAGATGCATCATATGCTACAAATAATCATTGTGTATATATATATATATAAACATGATTACAGATGATTACAGTATACATAAATTATGCTCATATATTTAAATCATATAAGATTGAGACCCTAGCGCTTGCTGCACATTGATGGCAGCCAGCTCCTCGTGGTCCTGGAGAAAGGCAAGTTACAGTTCCTCATCCGCAGAAATCTCCGTCGTCCACTAGTCATTCTTGGTATATCACTGATGCTTCCACCAGAAAGAGAACCTCCAACAAACTGGCATCTGCTTCTGCTGCATCTTCGGCCTGCCGTCACACGCTTCAAGTTGCCGCCCGGGAGATGTTTCAACACCAGAAACGGAATGCTCAAAGCCTGAACAAAGCAACAAAAACAGTTGAACAACCCATTAACTTGTCCAAAATCAACTGAAAGTGTAAAGGTGTAGTAAAGGTGTAGTTACTGTAGTTGCTTTTCCCTTTTGAGGGCCTATCTGCCCAAAAACTCGGTGCTTCTCCGACCTGGACCAACTCTTCAGTGCAGAGCTGCTTGGCTCGAGCCAATTGAGCCTTGCCGTCAGAAAAGACCGATGTCACAACTTGTGGGGCGCGAGCAGCGCCCAAAATGGCTGGAAAGTTATGGAAAATCTTGGGGACAACTGGAAACCTCAAAAAATCTCATGCTTCATCATCATGTTCATGCATTTTTTGCCATTCTCAACAGCCATTTTGGGGTAGCCCCAACTGGTCCAACTCAGCCGTGCCCAGTGCGCTGGATTGGCCTCAGCCTCTTTCAGCCGGCCCTCATCGATCAAAGCACACGCAGCATTGAAGCACAACTCATAGGAGGACTCCAAGGCTTCCTGCGCTGGGCACAAACCTGGGATTGAAACATCTGCAAGTTATGGTTGTAGTATGTTTGATATGCTTTAGTTACCATCTTAAAAACTGATCAGATATTTTAAGTGCTTTGCCAAGATTTCAGATTTCGATATATTTTCCTGAACATGGATCTAAATTGCACAAAGCAACCTCCAAACAACCTCCACATCATATGAAACTGAGAACTGATGAAGCTGATTGTCGTCGCCTGGTTTCTAGACACAATGGCCATAGCCTGCCCAAGAATTGCTGCCACGCTTTGCCACACTTTAGTCTAAAATTGGGTGTCTCTTGGCATTGACCTTTCAAAATCTTTCAAATACAACACTTTCAGGATCAAAAAGAGCGCCTTCCGCGATTGCTCACCCGCAACATGAGCAGCTACTGCGTTTACAAGCAGACCATTGTCCTCACGGGTCATGAAAGCTTTCTTCGGTGCTGACAGTGTCTGACAGTCAACATGGACCTGTCAACACTTTAGGATGTCCTCAGGATCTTCCTTGTGGAGCCGACCGTACATGTCTGCACCTTAAGAGAAAGATAGAACAAATGAGCAAGCTGACTCCCGAAACGATTGTTCCAGTTCAAAGAAGCTAAGCTACTGACAAGAGTCGTAGCTTGCTAGTCTGTATTGAATCTGCAAAACATGCTCAGAACATGCTCAGAGCAATGTGAAACTCAAAGCTGACATGCACTTGCCGTACTTGTAGAAAAAAACCAACATCATAACCATGAATTATCATAAAGAATACCAGTACCACACATCTTTAAAGCATCTTTTAAGCATCTTTTAAGCATTTTTTTTTTCACAGCACATTCTGGAGGAACAGCTTCCCAGCCTGAGCTTCCAGTCGCGTTCTGCGAGCGACTTCCTCTGGATCTTTGCTCTTCCTGGAGGTCTTTTCTTGGCGAAAAGGAACACAAAAGACTCAAAACATATTCAAAACATATTCAACTTGTAGCTGATATGAAAACACTCAAACTCTCGACATCGTGATTTCTCAAGGATCCGAGGGAACTTTTTGACAGGTGTTGACAGCCACCAACTGCTACATTGGACTCCCAACGCCACAGCTTGTTTAGGCCGGTCCTGGAGCCCAAAATCTCCAATGCTTCCTTGAAGCGGTTCAGCCGATACCTCAGCACGAAAGAGGGTGGATTCAGAGTGGACATCAGTGCACATGTTGATAAACATTGATAAACAACACCTGTAGGAGCTAAGGACCTGACAGACTATAGGCATGCTCGAAGTCCATATCCTGATGTATCAAACTTTTTGTCATGTTTCGTATTGTTTCGTTACTTCCTTTTCTGACAGCTACAAGGCGCGGCCTCGAGGTCTTCATGCTTTTTGCAAGCCTCGCGCATGGAGCCAGTGCGGGAAATCTTCACTGTGCAGCAAACATAATAAACAAACAAAGCACGACAAAACCAGTATCATCCAGTATCCTTATGAACCTGTCTGGGAAGAGCCAGGTTGAAGTTTAGGCGAACCTTCAAGACATTCTCCCACTGCGAGACATTGACAAGCGTGAAGATGTAGCTCCTAGAAGGGAAATCCATGGAAGTTCAAGCACTCAACATCACTATAAAAATGCTTCCAGCTGTCCTGACCACCAGTGGATTTCCTGGTTTTGCTTTATAAGCCTGAAAATCGACAGAAAACATCGACAGAAACCCTAGAGACCGACATGGTCAGTCAAATCATCTCCGAAAATGTGAGGGAATCATTTCGTGAATCCTCCAGGTGTGTCCAAGAATAGTGCACCCCTCATTCCACAGGTTGAGCATCATTTTCCCATATTTTTCCCATATTTTCCCCATCATTTTCAGACCAACCTCACTCCAGCCTCGGTCACCAGCGGCAAGGCTTCCTCGAATTCCTCTGCGTCAAAGTGCCGCTTCACAGCTGCCATGGTGGCCTGCGCTTGCGTTGAGTCCGGTTGTCAAAGTATATCAAAATAAGCAATGGATGGTATATGGATGGCATATCAGGAATATATAGAGGTGTGAATGTCGAAATATACTCTGTACTAATCTATACTACGTGTATAAAAATATCACAAAATCATGTATACTATACATTCGAAAACAATCTCCCACATATTGAAACAACCAAAAGAGGTGTTGAGGCTGATCAAATTCCCCCACAGATTTGCCGATCCTGCAACTCCTCATCCTCCTCCGGCATGGTAGCTGCCTGGCAAATGCACCAGCCAAGTATCAAGATCCTAACAGGTACTCGATGGGTTCCCAGTTCATAGATGTTGATGGATGATAATCCTCAAAACATTTGACAGATTGGATAGTATAGTCCCCACTACTTTAATCATCAACCAACAGCGCTTTTGAACACTGCTCACTGCCTCTTATAATTATAATAATCTGAATCTGTTTCTTTCAAACGGAGCACAAACATCATTGATGATTGATCTTCTATGCGGCGGTGCGTCACAGGATATATTTTTCACAGATGGGCAAGGCTGCAACCACTCCTGCTCGCCTACAATACCATTTTGCCAATTTCAAAGGTTATTTCTGCATGGTTTGTAGTTTGCGGTTACGACATCACGCTTTCGGTGCAAGACATGTACTTCATCCATCTTCATCCCAGTTTTGCTTTCAATGCAGCTGCTCTGCGAGACAAAACCAGCGGCATCAGCGGCTTTCCTTTCTCATATATGCACCTCAATGCCTCACTAAACTGAAAGGCTTGGTTTTGTTTCAATTACCGACTAATGCCGTTATTGGGAGTAGCAATGCAGTGGCCTTGCAGTGCAGGCAGCCAACCGCCGGGGGCTCAAAACTGGGCTTGACCCAGTACACAGCTGCTTCAAGAACTGCTACAAAATTAATCTATGTATATATACAATATATATATACCATATATATTAATATATTGTATATATATATATATGTATATATAATATCTATGTCAATCTCGCAGTGCAGAATGAGCGTCTACTTCAAGACAGATCTGGATTCGACATAGACGGACAAAAAGCTGTGCAATCACCTCACAAAGCTACAAGGGATTACAAGTGCCAAAGCACCATTCAGTCAGATCAGTCAGCACTTCTTTTGCCCCCTTAGGATCCTTAGGCTTCCTTGGTGAAATCCCAGGAGAGCTCAGCTGTTGTGAGTCAGGCAGCTGAACGACTGAACCACTCCTGGCATCCTACGACCGTTCCGTACCTTTGTAAGATTTTGTAAGCATCAAATAGCATCAAGATGCATCAAGCCACTCCTGCGGTCCTGCCTTTGACAAGGCTTCCGCAAAGACGTGCAGAACAACTGCCCTGCTATGACATCGTGCTCCATCATTTCGAATTTGTGGATGTCTCAGCGAAGTCGTGACGGACTCTCTCATTTTCGTCTCGAAGTTGAAGTTGCATGACACGTGGGTCCACTGGTCGAAGGTGCCATAAAGACGGGAGATGTGCTCCCCAGGCAGGCTACAGTGCTGTACTGTAGTGCTGTAGTGCTGTAGTGGAGGTTGTGGCAGTCACTTCCGGTGTCATCAGGACAGCCTTGTCCGGCTCCAACAGGCTACCGGTGCACCGTGCGACTGGATGGGCGTGCATGTTTCATGGCTACCGGTGTACGCAGCTGGAAGAGCTTGGCTAAGGCACCTAGGTCACACACTAAGAGATCCAAGACCTTCTCAAAGTCCTCTTTGTTCCAGTGCCCTGAGCTTGGTAAAAACATCAACATAGCCGGTCGGCTCCCATTTCTTCAAGAGTGACCAGGCGACTTTGCTCGAACTCCACAATTCTGAACAGTTCGGCAACGGAAGCTCAACCACAGATGTTCTCAACGCTCAGGCACTGGAGCGGAAAATCTCTCCCATGTCACCAAAAGTACTGCTCGAGCTGGCTATCTTTTTTCCCAGTTCCCATCTCATGAGTCTCACGCAATGGCTTCAGACCCAAGATAAACTCGCATTGTAGATCGAACGTCTCGGCGGCAAGTCGGGCGCATTGCACAACTGGCCTTGCTTTTTGCACCAGGCAATCACAATATGATTTTCACACGCAAATGCCCACAGGGAACGAATGCTTCAGATTTCTTCGCTTCCGGGCAAATCACGCCCTGGGATTCATGCCGGATCTCCATCAACTCACTCTTTATTCGAGCATTCTCCCTCGCTCCAATGCCACGCGACATCGCTCTCTCGACCTGCGGCTTCAGATTGCAGATGTCTGTGCCTCTAGGCTCCCACCCGCTTAGGACTGTTGTCACAGTCACAGCCAGTGCCAAATATGCCGCCCTCTCTTAGCCCTTTTGTTGGTTGTCATACCGAAAGCTTGCAATCCTTGGAGACGAAAAACATGCATGGCCCCTTGGCCAAGCCTCTGACTTCCCCGAGTGCTTGCAATCTTTTCTTCAACGCTTTGTCCTCCCCCACCTCATCCCTCGCATTCTGACCCAAGTGGGGGACGAAGGTCGCTTCGCCGTCCTCCAAGGCTTCTTTTGCTCTTGGCCAAGAGGGACTCTGCAATCCCAGGATCGGGCTGCCATCTAAGATAACCGAGTGGATGCCTGCAGCTGCAACTGATTCTTGCAGCCGTCACATTCATCATGGGAGTTGTCAGACACCGACGGTATGCGCAAGGGTCGCTTGAATGCCAAACTCTGTCACCAGCCCGAAAAGTTGTCATTACATTTGGAGGTTGTCTGCTCTCTGCTGCTTTCAAGTACTGCACCTTAACTTGCGCTTGCAGTCTTTACCACGGCAAGTCTGGATGGTTCATTGCGAGCTGCTTGCTGATGAGATTGTTTAAACCTTTGCGATCTCCCGTGGCTCGTGTCCGGACAGCGACTTCTTGCTTTTGCTCCTGCAACTGTTTCTCGAGCTGGTCTGCTTCAGCTTCAGCCAGCTTCCTACCAGCATCGGCTGCAGAGAAATGCTCCTTGAATCAGAATCTTCTCAAAATATCCTCAGACGATGAAAGGTTTCCGTCCAAAGACTTAAACAGCCCTGCTGGCCTGAGGAACCTTTTTGCTGTTTCCTCTTGACCTTACCTTACCCTCTTCTTTTCGCCAACACAATTCGCTTCGTGGTTTTGCATGTTTCCAACTGAGTACACTAATCCACAACCGCGCGAGCAACACTGATGTTTCCCCTTTGTGAACCATGCCGAGAACTAGATCCCCCAAGAAGTAGTTGTGACACTGCGCTCCGTGCAAGGCACTTCTTGACCATCCCTTGGGTCGTTGCTGGTTGCAGGTGGAAGGCATCCAGGACGTTCTGCCAACCGACTGTCAATCAGCACTGTCCCAGTGCATCGTCCTTCAATGCTTCAACAATCGAATAACCTGAACATACCTGAACAACAGCCATCATGATCGCAGCGAGTTTCAAAACACGGCTGTCCTTGGACGAACCAAGAAGTTGGGAAGTTGTGCCACACCGTCCCAGTCCTAAGCGGCTGCACTGAGCAAAAAAGTTCTTGCGACTCATCGCTTTCCTTGTTTCACGTCAAGCAGAAACGAATCATGACGTTTCCCGGGAGTGAGGATGTCAATCACATTCAATTCTATGTACTTGTTACATATTGTATCATATTGTTACCATATTTATTAGAACAACTGAGTGAGCTGAGAAGTCAACCCGCCAAGCCACGGAAACCGCCCCGTCATCGTGCAGATTCGCGACCTTTGCAAAAAACATCAAAAAACAGGCACATAGCTGAAACATAGCTGAAACATGGGCAAACATCTCAGAATGGGTGTGGCTACTGCCGCTCCAAGAGTTAGTTCATTTTGGAACATGTGAGAAATGAAGATCAAATGTGGCTCAAGGTCTCAAAGATGCTCAAAGTGCCCAACTCTGCCAGCAAAATACCTAAGATCCGTTGTGGCTAGTCTGTTGACTTTTCAGTCAACAATGAGCACTCTAGATCTAAACGAATGTCGCTTTCAAGTAAGACACAATCCCACTACACGATCTGCTTGAGCATCGCACTGTTTGTCTGGTTCCCAGAAAGCCTCCACCGTTTCCCCAATTTCCTGAGGCAAGGAGCCGACTGACTTCCCTCAGTTTCAATTTTAATGATCAACCGATCAACCCACCCCTTTGAGGCACCCTGCCAGCTGGCAAACAGGGTCTTCTGGCCACACATCCATTGGTGGTGGGTCGACCGCCACTGCGGGAGGCGGTGGCACCAACCTGAAGCAGAGACAGGGCACACTGGAAGCCTGTGAACCAGGTCCTGCAAGGATCTTTCAAAGCCCTCTACAGCACCATCTTTGCAAATGATTTGTCTCAGGCAGTGACGCAGGTGGAGCCATGTGAAAGTCACTGCCTATTGGAAAGTCTGTCGCTTCAGTGAAGCTGCAGATGCTTTCGACGAAAAAACCAGCAGAACTAATACCTCAACCATCTTTGGACTCTTTGAAGGTTCGTTTCCATCTGTTTCAATGCATCATATGCCAACTGGTTCAGAATTCTTGCAGCTGTCATTTCCCTCTCCGCACCCCCCACCTGGGTTCTCAAAAGTTGGAGCTGGACAACCCGCGGAGGGACCTGCTACGAAAGAATGGCAGTAATCTAAAAACATCGAAAAACAATACCTTCAATTGCTGGCAAAGGCAGAAAACAAACACCTCTGAGATTCCGTGTTTTGGTCTTCTCGCTCAAGCCTCAAAGCGACATTCGGAATTGAACAAAACTGCCCAAGGCCAGAGTGAAGCACAAGTACAAAAAAGTGTGACAACGTGCGGCCACATAGCATGCTGTGCATGACCTTGGCTTCTGGCCATCAATTTGAAAGGCATTGGTGGGAGCATGCTTTGGCTCCTTCAAAACATGAATGCAAACACGGGCAATGTGCAACACCAATGGTCAATTTTGTCAATCACTACAAACATGTTCTTTTTTTCACCAAACCTTCGGAACTGGAGTCCCGGCACCAAACCTTCCCCATTCCGAATCAAGGTGTTGGTTTTCAACAAAGAACTCAAGTGAAACATGAGTGGCGATGCTGTATGACACGTAAGATTGTGAAACAAAGGGATTTGAAACACGAGCACGGCGGTTGTTTGATTGAAGCAATTGTGTCGTATACACATTATTTATACAATATCAATTACTATTATATTATTATTAAATTGTTATAATAAATACATATTTTATTATCATTACTATAATATACTATAATAACAAGATGAAGCCCACGAACCCGAATGCTCACACGTATGTTAATGGTACAGAGGTCAAAACACATGGTTATGCAGTCACGCACAATACCTTTCTGCAATAGTCTATTTGAACAGTCTTGTACATGTTTCCCTTGTTACCAGTCTGCAGTGTGGAGTGGAAAGTGTAGAGTGTGGAG
>Ga0126342_10002324_pt1 | contig 29387 bp, 19 predicted proteins | sample Cyp1metagenome_FD_92528 | JGI IMG/M metagenome (GOLD analysis project Ga0126342, IMG submission 92528) | Coral microbial communities from Lord Howe Island, Old Settlement Bay, Australia - Cyphastrea 1 metagenome | ecosystem: Host-associated > Invertebrates > Cnidaria > Coral ...
GAACTGCCATTTTTGGCAATATTTTAATTGCGTTATATAAGGAAATTTAATTGATTTTGAGATCGGAAAAAATAGTTTTTAGTATTAAGGGTTTTAATTTAGTATTAGGGGTAAGCTTCGAACCGCCATTTTTGGCAATATTTTAATTGCGTTATATAAGTAAATTTAATTAATTAATTAACATGACTTCGATTTGTTTCCCTAAGAATAAATACCACCCTAATACTAAAAACTACCTGCCGTGTTTTGTATTAGGGGGGGGGGTTTAGTATTAGGAGGAAGGGATTATATTATATGTACATATACATATATATATATGTATATATATATATTATATTTAAACCATTGACTCATCAAGTCACCTCCTAGCAAAATAGCTACAATGTGGGCCGCCGCAGTTCTGGTTGTTTGTTTACTTAGACTAGTTTGATATACCTACCATACACCATATCAGGGGATGAAACCGTAATTTTTCGCTTGGGGATTTCCAGTTGCTACCTTTCAGAAGGAGGGTATTCGTATTGCCATAGTAATTTCACAGCTGGGCAAAGACCTCTAGTTCCCTGAGGTTTTCTCGAATTCAACACGAATAAACTGAATAAACACATCAACCCTTAAAGGAGTCAATTGGATCATGAAATTAAAGCCTTACTGCTGGGGGTACCTTTGGGAGGGGCGCCTGTAGAATTCTGCTTTCTTGGGATCGAAGCCACGTCAGCCACCCAACAGGTTAATGTCTAGGTATTCCGTTGATTCTGGGGAGTTTTGGCCGTCAAACATTGGGTACCAGAGATATTGGTAGGTTGTGAATATCCATATTGTCAATGGTCAAGATACTTACCCTCTGGTTATTTAACAGTTCGCCATGGAAGCCATGGCCCATAGAAATAGATGCTTTACCTATTAGAAATGGATATTTTCCATGGCGAACTGTTAAATAACCAGATGGTAATATCAGTAACAATGTGAGGCCCCCGTTCGATAGCTAGGTTGGTGCACATAACTCCAATAACTATGCTTTATGGTACGCACTTAACTATAGTTACTGGGGCGAATCTAAACCAACAAACATCACTGGGGGGGGCACATTGTAACAATGTCAATCCCGGAGAAGGATACGTCCTGGTTGAATCCAGTACACGGTGGTGACCCCAGGAGGTGACATGGTCGTTGGTTAAAATACCCCCATGAAAAGTATAGGTATATCCACCATAAACCCAAGTAAAAATGGAGTTACCCTCTGGTAAACTAACATAGCTATTGAAAATGGCCATTTATAGTGGATTTACCCATCAAAAATTGTGATTTTCCATAGTTATGTTAGTTTACTAGAGGGTAATTGCACCAACTTAGCGATTCCGAACTGGTGCACCACCTTGTGTGATCCCACTTGTTTTTCATTCCCATTGGAGCACGAAACCAACCAAGTGCATGCTGATGGTTTGGGATTGATTATCACTATGGGGCATCAACAATGAACAAAAACAGCTCCAGCACTGACAAGAAATATGGAACCCCCAAAATTAATCAAAATTATGTATATGTATATGTAGCATGATACAACTATATATATATATAACATTATTTATATATATATAACAATTTTTTATATAACTATAAAATTGATGTAATGTTTTTCTATGATGATGTCCTGCACATCATCTGCCAGGCCTCATGTTTCATGTCGGATGTCCAGGGAAACGGGGCCCCCTCCAAAGACCGACCGAGGGTGGTGTAGATGCGAAGATTCTGCAACAGTGCGAGCAATGCATCAACTTTTTGATCCTCCTGGTTCCACGGGATATCTTTATCCATGACGACTAGGAAACCACTATATATAACAATTATAGGATATTATAGTTACATGTATGTACCATACCTAAATATGGTTTATAGTTATGAAAAACTTGCAGCCACAGACTGGGCCAGGTCAAAATATTTATTTTTTCATTTTTTTATCATTTTGGCTTTCATTGCATTCATCATTTTTTTTATCATTTATTTTATCATCTTCATTTTTTAAATCATTTTTTATCATTTGTTTAATTATTTTTTATCATTTTTTATCATTTTTTTTTATCATTTTTTTATCTTTTTTTTATCATTTTTCAGCATTTTTGCTTCCAGTGGTGCAAAAATTTTCCAAGAAATGGAAAATTACAATTTCCTCGTTTTTTTCTTTTTTTTTTATCATTTTTTTTATCATTTTTGCTTCCAGTGGTGGAACTGATGAAAAATGATAAAAAATGATGAAAAATGATAAAAAAATGATGAAAAAAATTAAAAAAATGATAACAAAATGAAAAAAAAATGAAAGAAAAATTGCAATTTTCAAAAAAAATGAAAAATTGTAATTTTCCTCGTTTTTTTCATTGTTTTTTCATTTTTTTTCATTTTTTTTTATTTTTTATCCTTTTTTTTTAACATTCTTCATCATTTTTGCTTCCAGTGGTGCAAAATTTTTCCAAGAAATGGAAAATTACAATTTTCCTCGAGTTTTTTTCATTTTTTTATCATTTTTCATCATTTTTGCTTCCAGTGGTGCAAAAATTTTCCAAGAAATGGAAAATTACAATTTTCCTCGAGTTTTTTTCATTTTTTTATCATTTGTTTTTCATTTTTTCATTTTTTTCATCATTTTTCATCATTTTTTTTAACATTTTGCATCAATTCCACCACTGGAAGCAAACATGATAAAAAAATGGAAAAAAATGATAAAAAAATGAAAAAAAATAAAAAAACTCGAGGAAAATTGCAATTTTTCATTTTTTGGAAAATTGCAATTTTCCTCGTTTTTTTTCATTTTTTTTTCATTTTGTTATCATTTTTTCATTTTTTTTCATTTTTTATCATTTTTCATCAATTCCACCACTGGAAGCAAAAATGATAAAAAAAATGATAAAAAAAATGAAAAAAACTCGAGGAAAATTGTAATTTTCCATTTCTTGGAAAATTTTTGCACCACTGGAAGCAAAAATGATGAAGAATGTTTAAAAAAAATGTTAAAAAATGAAAAAAAAATGAAAAAATGAAAAAAACAATGAAAAAAACGAGGAAAATTACAATTTTTCATTTTTTTGAAAATTGCAATTTTCCTTTCATTTTTTTTCATTTTGTTATCATTTTTTTCATTTTTTTATCATTTTTTTTATCATTTTTCATCATTTTTTATCATTTTTTCTCATTTTTTCATCAGTTCCACCACTGGAAGCAAAAATGATAAAAAAATGATTTAAAAAATGAAAAAGACCCGAGGAAAATTGTAATTTTCCATTTCTTGCAAAATTTTTGCACCACTGGAAGCAAAAATGATGAACAATGAAAAAAAAATGAAAAAAAAAATAAAAAAAAATGAAAAAAAAACTCGAGGAAAATTGCGATTTTTCATTTTTTGGAAAATTGCAATTTTCCTCGAGTTTTTTTCATTTTTTTATTATTTTTTTTCATTTTTTTATCATTTTTTTTATCATTTTTCATCATTTTTTATCATTTTTCATCAGTTCCACCACTGGAAGCAAAAATGATAAACAAAAATGATAAAAAATGATAAAAAAAATAAAAACAATGAAAAAAACTCGAGGAAAATTGTAATTTTCCATTTCTTGGAAAAATTTTGTACACTGGAAGCAAAAATGATGAAAAATGATAAAAAAATGAAAAAAAAATGAAAAAATGAAAAAAAAATGAAAAAAACTCGAGGAAAATTACAATTTTTCATTTTTTGGAAAATTGCAATTTTCCTCGTTTTTTTTCATTTTTTTTTCATTTTGTTATCATTTTTTCATTTTTTTTCATTTTTTTCATTTTTCATCACTTTTTATCATTTTTCATCAATTCCACCACTGGAAGCAAAAATGATTAAAAAAATGATAAAAAAATGAAAAAACTCGAGGAAAATTGTAATTTTCCATTTCTTGGAAAATTTTTGCACCACTGGAAGAAAAAATGATGAACAATGATAAAAAAAATGATTAAACAATGATAAAACATTATAAAAAATGATTAAACAAATGATAAAAAATGATAAACAAAATGATAAAAAAATGAAGATGATAAAATAAATGATGAATGCAATGATAACCAAAATGATAAAAAAATGAAAAAAAAATATTTTAAAGATTTCCAATGTGTAGCTGGCTCGGTTCTTCATAAGTTTATAGTATCATTATGTACCTGCATATTCTGGTTGGTGGTTGCAAACAGCCGTTGTGGCCCAATACCCCTTCCAGTGGTTCGGCTGTCCTTTCTGAGTGTGGGCAGACTTGTTTCACAGAGGCCATGGACGGGGTGTTTCCCCAAACGTTTGCATCGACTTTGCCTGGGGATAAGATGAATGTGGTTTGTAGGCTGCAATGTTGGGATAGTGCCCACGATGCGCATCTTCTCACTGCGGTCAATGATGGTGTGAAATTTCTGGCTACTGGGTTGATTGATGGGGCCAATGCTACTTACACCTTTATGAATGCCACTTTGAAGCAGATGTATCCAATTCCCATCTTAGCCATCAATGAGGATACCAAGGTCTTCAAACATGAGCCACCTTCCTGGGATGCTATCCATGCGGTTGTGGAGCTATGTGCGGGTTTTGGTGGGATGACACAAGGAATTTCAGCATGTGGTTTTCACACGGTAGCGGCTGTTGATTTCATTGATAGGATGTCTCAATTGCATGCCAAACAAGGAGAAATTGAAACCATTACTGGAGATGTTACTGACCCCGCTACGGTCTGCAAGATCTGGCACCACGCAAAAGGGGCTGGGACCATTGCAGCCGGATTTGCGTGCCAACCCTTCTCACGGCTGGGTGACCAGAAGGGCGGCGATGACAGCCGTGCGCAGTCACTGCGAGGCATTCTCCAGACGGCCTTTTTCCTCCAAGTGCAAGTAGTCATCCTGGAATGTGTCGCACCAGCGGCAAGCAATCAATTTGTCCAAGATGAGATTCGCCATTTTTTCCATCAGCCAAGTTGAACTGCAATTGAGTGATGTGTGGCCATCAAGGCGTTCCCGCTCATGGTGGGTACTCACTTCCTCATTTATTGGACAGGTTCCTTTGGTCCCCTGGCCGAAGTCCGATGTCGTCACGAAGGTAGCCCAGGTGTTGCCAAGCATTTTGCCGTGGGATCCAAATGATGAAGAAGCTTTGGCACTTGTCCCAGTTGAGCTGTGTGCTTTTGGTGCCGACACTGATGCCTATGTGAAGTATTTGCTTAACTTTGAGGGTTGTGCGCCATGTGCTTTACATGCATGGGGAAGTCAAGTAGTTGCATGCCAGTGTGGATGCCGCTCTTCAGGGTTGTCACCAATGCGTTTGCAGGAAAAGGGTCTTTTTGGATTGTTAGTTTTTACAGCCAATTTGCCTGAATTGCGACGTTTGAGACACATCCACCCATGTGAATGCAATGCACTGAATGGATTTGACCCTGTCATTGACTTTGGGCCTAACCCGCGCCTCACATTAGCCGCTTCAGGTCAGATGGCTTCTCCACTTCAGACAGCATGGGTGTTTGCGAAGCTTGCTGAGAGGATTCTGTCATTGAAGCAGATTAGCACTCCCTTTTGCGCAAATGCCATGTTGCAAGCCTTGATGTCTTGGACTCTGATGCGGTGTAGGCAGGTTTGGCCATGTAGTGATGAACCGGTCCAAAATGAGAACATGCGGTCACTCATTGGGTTCTGGAAGGGTTTTGAGCACTTGTCCATCCATGAACTGATGCATCCACCACGTTGGCCAGCCCTTGCTGGTCACCATTTTTGCATTGCATCCGTGTTGGACCTGATCATCCGTGAACAGCAGTGTCGGATCGATGCCTTGACCCCAATTTTTTCCCATCGTGAACAGGATTCTTGCATGGTTGAAGACGGTGATGACGCACCAACTCCCTGGATTGAACAGCCAGACAGCCTTGCGATTGCCTGCCCCCATGTTTCATCAGGTGAATGTGTGGTGGTCCTTTTGCACGAAAGTGCCAATCCCATCCGTTTTGGGGTCCATGCTGCATGTACGGTACATGACCTTGTTCAGGCGCACACAAAGCTGGTAGGAGACATGCGAATTGAACACATTTGCAATCAACACGGAGTTGAGATTCCTTTGTCTCATGTGGTTGAGTGTGGACAGATCTTCTTCATCCGATGTTCAGAATGCCTTTTCTCTGTTTCCAATGAGTGTGCAAAGCCAGAGATCCCAACACTGCCCCTGCAGCCCATGCCTTCGGCCCAGGACAAGCCAGTGATCCGAAAGGATGGAGGTGATTTTTCACCAACATGTGATTGGTCTGAGCCCATTCGTGAAATGCCAGTGACGCCGATGCCAGCCAAGAGTGACCGCTTGCCAGGGGTTGCTTCCACTGAAGTAGTGTCAAGCTCTTTGTCAGTGTTGTCGGCTGCCCCGTTGCTTGGATTGAATGCTGAGCAATTGGTCCAGTTGCAAGTCCCTGTTGTGCGGAACACAGACCATTTGGATGCCCTGAAACAACAATTGCTGCTTCCTGATGATCGCCATGTGATTCTGCATCACCAACTAGGAACATGGGCCGATGACGAGTTCCGATTTCACTTGGACACATTAAGACAGACCTACGTGAAGAATCAGCAAGGCCTCCCAGAAAGCCAAGTCAAGAACTGTGTGGTGTTGGACCCCTTGTTGCTTACAGGTTGGATTCACTATGGGTATGATGAATGTGGAGAATGGAGCCTGAAACATCCCGAGATCCGCAGAGACTGCTGCCCAGTGATCTCATGTTGCATGATTGACGGACACTGGATTCTCATTTTCATGTCGCCAGTTGCTGGCAATTTGCATGTTGCCACATGGGATGATGCCTCTCGTGATCACTCCTGCCTTCAAGATCCGACTCAAGCCATTGGTAAGGCCCTAGGGTTTTCCCAAGTTTTCATTGCGCGGCACCATCGCCTGTTCTTCTCCTCTGACAAGTGTGGAGCGATGGCAATTGCATTTCTCAACTTTGCCCTTTTGAATGGTATGTTACCCACTTGCCATGAGGAAGTAGGCATTATTCATGATCGTTTGCGTCTTGCTTTTGTCAATGCTGTGAACCATGCGCAGTTTGCACAGAGACCATGGATTTGGGGAGCCGGAGACAAAACTCCTGCGTTTGATGTTCAACCGGCTCAGGGGCCAGGAAGTGTCGATGCCATGCACGGCAGCTTTTCACATCAGTGTATTGCCAAAGAACGGCGTCTCCACTTGTTGAGTGAGAAGGGTAAACAATTTGGTGATGATGAAATCCGGTTTCACATGCTGAAATTGCTGACCCAGAAAGCCTCCCAGCCGCCGTCCCCTGCGACTGCTGCAGATGGTTTCGTTATGATGGATCCTCTTTTGCTTTCTACTCGGCAGGACATAGGGCAGGGAATGTGCGAATCATGGTGTCGCAACAACAAGGAACAAATTGCAAAAGGACTCCACATTGTGGCTGTTTTCTTTCTTGATGGTCATTGGTTTCCTGTGTGGTTCAATTACCATGGGAAAACGATTGTTGCCCACCGTATTGCTGATGACTTGGTGACTCCTGACACCATCTTGCCTATATTGAAAGTTCTGCGTGATGAGCTTGGCTTTGAAGCCATGGTGGAACATGTTATCCCTCATGCGTTGCCCCCGCACCAGTTGTGCGGAGCTGCAGCCATTTCTTTCATCAGCCATTTGGTCCTTGGTACGTCCTTGCCCAGTACGGTCCTTGAACTTGGTGAACTGCATGCCTCCTACAAAGCTGAATTTGTCAAGGCTGTTCATGATGGCACGTGCTGTATCTGCCCAGTTGCATGGGGATCAGGGGCTTTTGCGCAGCTGATTGGCCCCCTTTCTGCGGAATTGTTGAAGCATGGAGTTCCTCCCACTAAGGTAGAGCAGCGTGCACAGCAAGCTTTGAAGGCCATTGGAATTGATAACATTGCCACAGCACTGAAGTCCAAGAATGTTTGGAGATCCCTGAAAACTTTGGGGTCCAATGTCCGGTTTCAGTTTCTATTGCCTGATGAGTTGGAAGCAGTGGTTCAAGCCAACAAAGGGAACCCAGTCGGCAAGAAATCGAAGCAGGTGCCCTTGAAAACCAAACCAACACTACCCGATATGATTGACCCGACCAAGTTGGCGCTTCTTGATGGGACCTTCCGTGTCCAGAATCAGCCAGTCCCGCAGTTGCAGGTCCAGCAAATAGGTCCAGTTGCATGTGGTGTCGTCCTGATTGGGGTTGAAGAAGCTATGCCCTACTTGAAATCAGGGCGACTTGTTTCGAGTGAACCATTGGCACTTGCGGTGTTGACGCCATCTTCAACTGAGATTGTCACCAGTCTGCCACATGCCAAAATCATGATGCCTTGCATGTGTGTTGCCAACAGTGAACCTTTGCTGGTTGAGGTCACCTTGGTCCAGCTTGGCCAAGGACTCATTGAAAAACATGTTGCCAGCACTGCGATTGAGTTGGACCAGTTGGACGTATCTGCGATCAAAATGATGGTGTATCATGATGAATTTTCTGGACAATGGGAAGACTTTTGTGCTGCGCCCATCAAACACCTGGTTGCAATCCTTCCAATCCTGCGCAGATGTACCAGTGAGTCGTGTCAGTGTGATTGCTGGCATAATGCTGAAGGACTGCCTGTCAAAGACCCGATTATGGATGTATGGAGACGTCAGTTCCTGTCCGGGTCTTTCAAGCCGGTCAAAGCCTCCAAAGCCGAGATTTTCTCTGTATGCCTTCGAGTCCCTACTGCTCTGGTATCAGTCTTGCTGTCTTTGTCTGGTCAGTCAGGAGTCTACATGGAACCGAGGACACCAGATGGACGTGAAGTTCTCCCAGACTATGCCGTGATATGGACACCGAAGCTTAGTTCCAGTGAGGTTGCACACCTTCGGCAAACTAATCCGGCAATCATCGGATTTGCGCGTCTGGGAGAGAGGAAGGGCTTTCGGGTCCTATCAGGTCAGGCCAAAACGATGCATGAGCTGGTTCGTCCAGAAGCTGCATATTTGCCCAGTGGACCCAAATGTCAGTATGTGGCGGGCCCGTTTCCTTGGGGGTCAGATCGACATGCAATTGTGAAGGCGATGAAACAGGCAGGATGGACAGTAAAAGCTCTCCAGCCCTTACAGCCGGTTCCAGGCCGTGGGTCCATGTGGCTTTTGCAAACGGTGGATGAGCCCCCGGAGGCTATCATACAGACCACACATGGGGAAGTGGTGATTACCAAGCACAAAGATGTAGGTACCCAGTCAAAGCTCCAGACAATGTCGACTGTTGGCTCGGCCAGCACCCTGTCGCTGTGCGGATCTGCCTCAAGCCAGCCTGCCGGAGAACCTGATCCATGGGTAACTGCTGACCCATGGGGCTCATATAACAAGCAGCGACAGCTGCCTGCCAGTACGCCTGCTAATGCTGGACTCCAACAATTGGAAGAACGCCTGCAATCAGCCATTTTGGCCAAGATCCCGACTGCCATGGACCAGGACGATCTTCCTGATCGCATGTCAACCTTGGAGGGACAGGTGCAGTTGCTCATCATGTCCAAACACCATGTCTTGGAAGGACAAATGCAGGACCTGACTACCACGAGCACGCAGAACTTTGCAGTCGTGCAGCAGCAAATCCAGCAGCAAAGCCAATCGTTTCACGGCCAGTTCGAGTCCCATGCCCAAGGGATTCAAGCCATGTTCACCCAGCAGATGGAACAAATCAGAGGTCTGCTGGCCAAGCGGCCAAGAGATGACAATATGGAATGACGGTGCGGGAAGGGGCTTGGCTCTGCCTTGACTTGCAGTTTCAGGTGTGTGTTTTACGCTGTTGTGTTGGCCTTGTTATGGTGGAACCTTTGCCTTGCCCTGATCCCTGGATTTCTTTTGGTTTGGATGCCACTTTGGCGTGAATCTCAGCGTGTGAAAGGTGGGAACAGTTGGTGCCTCAGATCCTCACGGCTTTTGATGATTTTGTGTTTCGGATCATTCCGAATAGGGGAAGCCTCAAACCCTGGTCCAGTTGACCAATTTGAAGCATGTCAGTTCACATTGGGTACGTGCAATCCTTCTGGGTTGCGAAACAAAGCACAGTACTTCAGTTCCCAGCTTTCGTATGGAGACATATGGACGGTGACAGAGACTCATTTTTTCGGCCATGATGTTTCCAAGTTCCGGGCAGGCCTTCGGGCCTCCAAATCTGAATTTGCTTACGTTGTGACGGATCAACCGTCGATCAAGCCTTGCCTTACCTCACAGAATGCCTGGAAAGGGGTTGCCGTTTTGTCCAAACACCCGACCAGAATTTTGCCCTCCGGCTTGCCAGAATGCATCCTCAATTCAGGGCGTGCGATGCTGGCCACGACGTTGTTGTCAGATGTGTGGATTTCTGGTGGAGTGATTTATGGAGAACCTGATGGACACAAATATCCAAATCACATGCGGAATACAGAGTACTTGCTTCACCATGTCATTTCGCATGGTTGTCACCTCTCTGCAGGGCTGCGGTATGTTGCTGGAGACTGGAATGTGTTGCAAGATTCCCTTCCTGCGTTTGAGATTCTTCAACAAGCTGGCTTTCGGGAAGTGCAAGACATCGCTTTTGAAAGGTGGGCGACACCCATTCAAACCACCTGTAAGTCTAGCACGAGAAAGGACTTCCTTTACCTGTCTCCAGAGATGCAGGATTTTTTTTGCTGGGTGTGGATGTGATTCATGATGTTTGGCCTGACCATGCTGCATTGACTGCTAGATTCCATTCACCGGCCACCATGTCGCATGTGTTTACATGGCCAGTTCCTGCTGCCTTCCCCTGGCCTCTGCAGTTTGGGGAAGATGTGAAATGGGAGTCACAGGATGACCCTGGTGCAGCCTATCAAGTGCTTTGGCAAAACATTGAGTCCTCAGCTGCTAGGGCATGCCCATTTCCGATTCCTGCTCGATCGCTTGGAAGAGCTCAGAGACTCCAACGGAAAAAGACCAGAGTGCCGCAGTTTGCCCCGGTCAAGGCTGGCCGACAGGGTGACTTCCAACCAGCATTTCATGGTACGTCTTTGAGTCATGCACAATGGATACGTCAAGTGAGAAGGTTTCAAGCTTATGCTCGCCTTGCCAATTGTAATGCCAGTCATGCGGGTGTCCAAAGGGCGGAATCTTGGGGTGCAATTCTGAGGGCTTCTGGGTTTGCCCCTGACTTTGTTCAATGGTGGCGTGTCTCTGACCACAAGGCTGCTGGGGCCCCTGCAAATTGTCCAGAGATCCCCCCAGATAGTGCAACTGCGTGGGCAATGTTTGACTCACTTGCCATGTCACTTCGTGCCTTGGAAAAAGATTTGGTCAAGCACTCACGCCAATACGCAAAGTTTCGCAGGTCTCAGAATCCCAACATTGTTTTTAGTGACATCCGCCCTCCGTCAGTCCCAGGGGTTGACCTCTTGCTTCAACCTATCAGGGCCACTGTTGAAGAGGTGTGTGAAGAAGAGCAAAAACTTGTGTTGGGTCATGCATGTTCTTTCGACACTGCCAAACCTATTGTGTGCAATGGAGCTCCTCTCCAAGTTATTCATCATGAGGAAGATGCCATTTGGGTTGAGGACTGTTCCGGCGTTGAGTCAGGCGCTCAGGTTTGCCAAACTAGACTGCTGGGTACTCACCAAGATCTTGCCAAGGAGTTTGTTGATGCATGGAAAGAGCGTTGGATGCGGCATGCTGATGTCCCTCCACAGCGTTGGGAAACCATTATCCAGTTTGCCAAGGTCCACATGCCTCACAATAGGTTTCACTGGAACTCCATGACAGGAAATGACCTGCGCAGAGTGATTTCGTGCAAAAAATCCAATTCTTCCCATGGTTTGGATGGGGTTCGCCTCTCTGATCTGAAAAAGATGCCTGGCCCATGTCTTCAAGCTTTCAGTGACATGTTCCATGACGCGGAAATTACGGGGAGATGGCCGCCTCAAGTGGTGAATGGAAAAGTTGTGAGCCTTGCTAAAGTCCCGACCCCTGGGGGCCCTTCGGACTTTCGACCTATCACAATTTTTGGGCTGCTGTATCGCTGTTGGAGCTCCTTTCATGCTAAAAGAGCTTTGAATGCCTTGGAACCTCACTTGCCTGCAACGTTGTATGGCAGTCGTCAAGGCAAACATGCCACCCAGTTGTGGGCCAAGTTGCTGTGGGCTATTGAATGTTCTCATGAGAACCAGGTTGAATTGACTGGTCTTGTGTTGGATTTACAAAAAGCCTTCAACCTGTTGCCTCGTCTTGCTGTCTTCGAGATCGCTGCTCATGTTGGCATTCCGGGTCCAGTTTTGGTTGGGTGGGCAGGTGCCTTGTCTCAAATGCGTAGGTTTTTCCTCATCAGGCATTCCCTTTCTGAAGGGGTTCCCAGCGTGACTGGCTTCCCAGAGGGATGTGGTTTGAGCTGTGTAGCTATGGTCTTAGTGGATGCAGCTTTTCATCGGTGGCTTGAAGTTTTCTTTCCGCTCTGTACCAGCCTGTCGTATGTTGATGACTGGCAAGTGGTCTGTAACCATCCTGATATGCTTCTGGGTGCTAAGCAGGCACTTGACCGTTTTGTCCATGCCATGGATCTTGTCGTAGATGCCAGGAAAACGTTTGCATGGTCTGTGTCGTCCAATGGTAGGAAAAGCCTCAAGACCCAAGGTTTGCGAGTTGTCCAAGCAGCCAAGAACTTGGGAGCGCATGTGCAATTTACCAGGAAGCACACCAATGCCAGTTTGGTTGATAGGGTTAATTCCATGCAACGGATTTGGCCAAAGCTTCGGGTTTCAGCTAGCAGATACCACATCAAAATTCGTGCATTGAAAGTTGCCGCATGGCCCCGTGCATTACATGCTGTGGCAGCCACCTCCTTGAGTGAAGCCACATTTCAGTCTTTGCGAGCGGGTGCTATGAAAGGGGTTGCAGCTGATGGTGCAGGCAGCAATGCATGCCTTCAATTTGGCATGATTGAACATCCCATGTCCGACCCCCAATTCTGGGCGATTATCCAGACCTTTCGATGCATGCGTGAATGTGGAGATGCTCGACAACTGAAGCCCAGGCTGGCTTCTCTGGCGTTTGGTGAGAGCGGTTGCCCTGAAAATGGCATTTCCGCCACTTTGCTTCTTCGTTTACAGACCCTGCTTTGGCATGTCACGCCTGCCGGCCTTATCCAAGATTGTTTTGGCTGTTTTTCTTTGTTTTCTGCCAGTCTCACCGAAGTGACGCTGCGTGCCCAATACGCCTGGCAGTTTGTAGTTGCTCAGAAAGTTAGTCATCGCCCAGGTTTGGCCAATCTGCATCTTGCTGACCCAGGGGACACCAGGGGGTGGCTCTCTACCTTGCCTGACGATGATCAAGCGCTTTTTCGTAAGTGTTTGAACGGCAGCCATATTACTCAAGATGGTAAAGTGCATTGCCAAGAAGGTTCGGATGACATGTGCCCCTACTGTTTGTGCACAGACAGCAGGTTTCATCGTTTTTGGGAGTGCGAGAGGTTTGTTAGCTTGAGAGAACAGCTGCCCACTGACCTCCGCCAGCTAGTTCCGGTGTTACCTGAGTTTTTGACGGCCTATGGTTGGAGTATAAAGGCGAACACTGTGACTACATGGTTGCAGATGCTTTGTGACATCCCTCTTCCACCAATGGTGATCATTAGTCCTTCTGTGGGTGTTCTCCACCTGTTTACTGATGGTAGTTGTATGAACCAGTCCATTCCATCATGCCGTGTTGCCTCATGTGCGGTTGTGAGAGCTGCCCCTGATCTTGGTGGAACCAGTGAAGTGATTGCTCTGGGACCTCTGCCAGGAATGCTTCAGTCAGCCTACCGAGCTGAAATTTTTGCTGTCTGGCAGGCTTTGGTTACAGCACGGCGCCATGAAGGAACAAGTCATATTTGGTCAGACTGCCAAGCAGTCGTTACTCGTCTGCGAAAACTTCTTGCGGGTGCTGAGCTACGGGTTAATGGGGCCCATTTTGACTTGTGGCAGCGTGTTCAGGAAGCGCTTCAAGACTTTGCAGTAGGGCAGGTTCTGGTCACTAAAGTCACAGCACACCAATCAATGCGCAGCGCAAGAACCCCACTTGAAGAGTGGTGTTTTTGGCACAATCACATTGTTGACCAAGCGGCAGGGTATGCTCAGTGGCATCGTCCACCAGGGTTTTGGGATTTTTATGCCAAGCATGTTACAGAAGTTGAGCGATGCCGGTACATTTCCCGGCAGATTCAGATGGTACTATTGTCCATTAGCCAGGCTGTTGTGCGAGATGACTCTGATGCTGATGCCATTCCAAGGGAAACATTATGTGAGACTCCGCCCGTGCCAGGTCACGCGTGGAGACCTCCCAGCTTTCTCAGTGCCGGCCAAAGCAGTTCGCTGGTACGGGGATACGATGGTGCGCACAGTGTTGTCATGGTTCTGGTTTTCAGTGGCAGGTACTACCTCACAAGTGCGTTGGGTTTCGCATTGGCAACTATACATTGATTTTATGCTTTGTGGTGAATGTGGACCTATGCGCTTGGCAGGGTGGAAACAAGGAACTGACTCACCTGAATCTGAGTTGCTTTCAGTGACGTTTCAGGTACGTGCTCGATGGCTTGCGAAGGTCATGAAAGAATCGTTGCGCCATTTGAACTGTCCTCTCACTTACAAGTATTGCAGGCCTGATTCCTTTGCTTTGATGCTTCACACAGGGTGCGTTGCTGTGCCGTGGGATTTTAACAGACTGCAAATGATTGATGAGTGGGTGTTCTCCCATTGCCCCGCGGGGGTGCGACGTTCGTCTAAAGCCATTTCTGGCCTTCCGATTGCCAGGTACGATGCTAGGTTCCCTCGTGTTTTCATCTCTAAGGTTTGATGGCCCGAAAAGCGGGCTGCCATCGCTCGACCATGGCAGCGCGACCGACAAATCTGGAACAAATCTGGTGGTTGCAAACATAACTTTTATTTTCCATTTTATATGGGATGTCATCCTTCCCATTGACGAACTCCATCATTTTTCAGGATGGTTAAACCACCAACCAGAAACACCCGTGTTATTCCTTCTTGATAAGTTTTAAGTGAATAAGCCAAGATTTATGAATGTTTAATCATCAAATATCATCATCAAGCATCGGGATGTTCTGAAATCATCTTTGATTTTTCCAATTTTCTCAATCCATCATGACCGGAGGGTCTATTGGGAATTGGGCTTTAGTAAAAAAATCTTGGGATGTCTTTGAGAAAGTCTACCCAGACTTGAAGATGGCGGGTTCCCGCCATGAAGGAGGAATTACCCTCTGGTGATTTTTCAACATAGCCATGGAAGCCATGGCCCATTTACAGATGGTTTACCTATTAAAAATGTTGATTTTCCATGGCGAACTGTTAAATAAGCAGATGGTAGAATGGCCAAATAACGACAATTCCCAGTGGGATCACAGCCCGTTTTGACAACGATTTATCGAAACTCGCCTTTCGCGCGTATTTCTTAAGGAGACGATGATCCATAGGGATTTAACCACCAAAGATTTCAAGAAATTACAGTCGATCAATGGGAGATCTCCAGGATCCTAAAATGGAGGTACTGTACTATATTGTTGGCCATATTTTGTGGGGATATTCCTTGAAATTGAGGCCTAAAAAATTAGCCAAAAATATATGGAATCGGTACCTCCGTCCTCAATCGGATCCTGAAGAAATGGCCATTGAAATTTTTCTTGTGGTTGTCTCAGGCCTTACCCTCTGGTAAATAAACAGTTGGACCCTGGAAATGGCCTAGTTTGAATGGAAACGAAGCTTCCAACCCCGATGAGTGCCAGGGTCGAACTGTTAATTTACCAGAGGGTAATTTTTCATCAGCCCAAGTTCATGATTTGGAGTTTGAATATTCCGTGGATCCATTTCTCCAGGGGCTGACCGTCTTGCGAACAGCATCGAACAGCTCAACGGCCGTTGGTGTTTTTACTGTGTCAGGTCCACCAGATCCAGCAAACAGCTCAACAGCACGGCGACAGTTTCACATGTAGGCTGCAAAAATGGGAATGGTATGGTCAAGTTAGCTGGATCAAAAAAAGGTTTTGATGATGGCCTCCATTTTCTCCTCGGGATTTCAGAAGGGATTAACCCATGATGTGTGGATTCCCAGTGGTTTTTCATGACCATAGCTAGACAAAACCTTGGTCAAAGACCATGGCACATGGGTCCCTCTTCTAATCCAACCAGGGGCACCCGTCTCGTTGAGAAAAGGAGCAGTTTCAAGAATTGCCATGTCGATCCAGCACGAAGCTGCTACTTGTGTAACCACATCTACCATCATCTACCCCCTGACCCTCAAAGTACCCAAACTACAGGCACACACATGGATAAAAGGATATATATATATAAACGGTTTGGAATATTTTTTCCCGTTCATTTTTGTTGGTGCTTGGCTGGGTGCACATATCCCATAGGTCAAAAAAGTTCGAACCAGTGCGGATCAACGAAACCCTAAGGCGATGGTTTATTTTTCCTGTGGCTTATATCCACCATGACTGCGCTATATCCACTGCAGTTATGGTCCTTAACTCCTTAACAGTTATAAATGAAATTATATGTTCTACAACTAGTTGGTTAAAAAAAATGTTGGGCCATACCTGTAGGATTCTTCTCGTGCCATCGGCCATCGGCAAGCGCGCGAAAGGGCTGACGAAGGTTTTTTGATCTGCGACCTCAATGGGGGTCTAGAACCAACCATGGGGATATCACGTGCGTATACAATATATATATATATAATGTACCTATGGCAATTTATAGTGGATCTATGGCAATTTATAGTGGATCTATGGCAATTTATAGTGGATCTATGGCAATTTATGATGTATCTATGGCTGTTTATAGTGGATCTATGGCAATAGTGGATATGGCAATTTATAGTGCATCTATGGCAATTTATAGTGGATCTATAGCACTTTATAGTGGATCTATGGCAATTTATAGTGTATCTATGGCAATTCATAGTGGATCTATGGCAAGTTATGGTGTATCTATGGCAGTTTATAGTGTACCTATGGCAATTTATAGTGGATCTATTGCAAGTTGTGTATCTATGGCAGTTTATACGTTTAGCACCAGTAAGCTAAGTTTCCTATTTCACGCATCTTTACACTGAGATATTTCTTGCAGTTTCTGAAAATTCCTGAGCCATTCTCCTTGGCTTTTTTCACGATGTTCCAAGAAATAGATTGCGACTTGTCCGACCTCAACTGGCGATTCATGGTTGTCAGTCGGAACTTGGGGATCCCGAGTTCCAGCTGGTTGGATGGTTGACCATCATGGTTTTCCCACTGAATCTCCATGGACCAATGGAGGGAGCTTGAAGCCATCGACACACCCCATGTCCAGAGAAAGCAAGGAAAATCGCACAGAAATTCCCATGTTTCTGGACGCCCATAAAGGTCATAAAGCCAAGAAATCTCGTCCCGCGTCAGTCACATCGTGCAGCTGAAACTTGTCCGCCTCTGCGATGTTACCCAAGAAAACGAAGGGCCGTGGAACGTCCTCCCCAGCAAGCGTGAAAACAAAATGACAAAACCAAGGTGGATTTTCCAACTATTTGGGGATCAAAGGACCTTCCCTGCCCCAGTCGACTGGGTGGTGCACTAGCAGGTTTTGTTTTGCGCCTCAGTTGTCTCCAGCTCGCTGTGGCAATTTGAGGCAAAAAGAAACTCCAGTGCCGGGTAGGAAATAGACCGCAAGTGTCTCCTGGCTCCTTTACTGTGGTGTGATGATTTTGGATGACAAGATGTTACAACTCATTACCCTCTGGTAAACAAACAGTTCGCCAGTGAAAATGGCCCAGTCGAAATAGTTGATTTACCCCAAAAAATAGCATGGTGATTTTCCAGTTCGCTAAAAATCTTAGTTTACCAGAGGGTATTGATGCGCATCCCTGTGGGGGCATGGATGGGAGGTCCTGGAGATCGCTCCGAAGCTGGGGTCAAGGGACACAGAAGCGGACTACCATACAGATTCTCAAGGCTGGAGACGCCCTTCAGCTAGAGCCGTTTCGGTTCGAATTGCCCAAGCACCAGGACGGTTCCATGAAAGCCGGGGAAAGCAAGTCTGAATGTTAATTGAGTAATTGATAGCTATCTGAGTACCCTCAATTTTAAGGTTAATCACCATTTTCTCCCTAAAACTGCCACAAATGGAGGGTCAATCCCCCATTTTCATACAGACGCATGTGTTTGGAGGTTGGACCTCAATTCTAAATGATAGTAGTGGAAACCCATGAATGGTGTGCGCACCCACCGTCTATCATCCTTTGGGCCCTCCAACAGATAACGGCAATGTGGCTTTGGCAACAATAGGACCCCCTCAGAAAATCCAGTGGTTTATCAATCATTCTAGCATCACCTAAAAAGAGACGCACGTATACAAAATTTCAAAGTCAAGTCCCACGAAAATCGCGATGAATTATGGTAGGTGGTTTGGAACATTTTTCCATATATTGGGAATAATCATCCCAACTGACTTTCATATTTTTCAGAGGGGTTTAAACCACCAACCAGATAGTGATGAATTACTTTTGGATCTTTTGGGAGACTATCATCATGGTTTCATAGGTAAAAACCTCAATCACAACCCCCCGATGTGGGCATCGTGACTTGGCGTCTGCTTGGCGTTGAAAGCTCCTCCGAAATTGAGCGGCTGATGCTGTGGCAGTGTTACCACAAAAAGCGGGGTGGATTTGGAGACAGCTTAGACTGCTAGCCAAGGTCTATGTAAACACATCATCCTTGTCATCCTTGTCATTTCTCCTGGATCTTCCAACATAGTGAGCTCCGCTCAAAAACTGAACTCGAACTGAAACTCAGCCCCTCTTATGATGATCCCTCTGACCGAACAGCACCTCTTCGGATCATGGTTGCGCTGTTCACCTCTAGGACTGGATGAATCAGGCTGAAGGCTTCTATGGCTTCACTATTTCGTGTGAAGGGAAATATCTGTCATCCATTCAAAGTATGCCAGCCCAAAAGAAGACGCTCACTCGACACTCTACTTCTGAATTTGGTAAGAAATGGCTTGGAAACATCTCTAATATCGAAACGTTTCTGTATTTTCAGATTTATCAGGCGCCACCACATTGCCAGTCTCGATCGGCGGAGGAATTCAGATTGCTTTGTGACTTTTAAGTGCATGGATTGTGCGTCAGGGAATGCCACGTAGATTTCAAGCTGTGTTTAAAACGGCTAGCGCGTCCGACGCCACATTTTCTGCACGGCGGCCAGCAACAGAACAGCAGACCTGGAACTTCCATTGATGAACTTCCGCAGATTTCCGAAATTAAACTACTTTGAATTTTCCTTCTTCATATGATTATGGGTTTCTCTGAAGATAGGGTAATAATTTCCTTGAATTCGACGGTTTACAAGTTTCTCGCCCGGGCAAGCCGGGTGGCGGAAGTTTCAAACAGGTGGGAATTGCTTCTGATGTCTCCACTTTGATCTGGTTTTCCCCTGACATCTCTTGCTCTCAGCCATTTCTCTTGACAGTTCTGAATCTTGACATCTCATTCTCTCTACTTTTGTACAGATCCCCTGCGTCTTGACGTCTGTTTTCGAACTGCGAATCTGGACATCATTGGCATGACTCCAGGCATTACTGGCTCTTGCCATACCAGTAGCTTTCTTTTGGCACATTGAAACTTACATGCTTTACTTTTACACGCAGAAGCTTTTGCACACACACACACGCGCGCACGCGCGCACAGCTTTTACACACAGGTGCTCTTGCACACAGAAAGCTTTAACACACAAAGCCTTTACATACAGAAAACTTTTATTTACCATTATTGACCAGCTGCGACTTTTTCGCAAGAAATGAAGGTTGAACGTCAAAAACTGTAATTAGTAAGCTTGTGATTTTGCAATGTCACATGGAACCCTTTTGCACCAAATGAAGGTCGAACGTCAAAACCTGTAGTAAACTTGCGAATTTGAGAAAGGTCAGATGCGACCCTTTGGCATGAAATGATGGTTTTAAGATGCAATATGGTTCTTGACACAGTAAAGGACACGTCCCAGCGCGAGCCGCACCCGTCGCACAGAAATCACGAGCATGGAGCCATCTGAGGACACGTCCGGGCGCGTGGCGCGAGCGGCACTGGTCGTCACATCGACGCCGGGACCCGCATGTTCTTTTAAACATAGGGTTTTGCACGATTCCATCCTCAGCAGGGTCACTTCTTTACTTTCTTCACTTCTCTACTTTCCTCACTTCTCTTTTTTTTTGGGGGTATTTTGCTGCTCTCTTCACTTCTCTACCCTTTTCACTTCTCTACTTTATTCACTTACGTACTTTTCACTTCTAATCACTTCTCTGCTGTCTTCACTTCTCCTTCTTCTTCACCTTCTCCACCTTTTTTCACGTCTCTACTTTCTCACTTGTTTGAAAATCCGTATCCTTAGAAAACCATGGTTTCATAGGGGATGAAATCACTCATTTGGGACGACCATAGAATGGGGTTGTTGAAGATGAATGGAACTAATTGTACCGTATGATGCCCTCTGGCAACCGAGCGTTGGCTGGCAACTGCAGATGTAAAATCCCATATTTGATGATATTTGATGGTATTTGATGGTATTTTCACCGGGGTTTTGGCATTGCCAGGCTAGATTTTTCCGTAGGGGACCCAAGATATTTCCCCCATGCCAAGACACATTTGTGCGTGTGCTGGTCTCTGATACATGATTTTGGCCAGTATTTAGGCCCAGGCGGCAGGTGTTGGCCAATTTTACTTTTTAGTACCTTCCGGTAGTTTAACATTGCTATGGAACATGGACCATGTACAGGTGATTTACTCATTCAAAACGGTGGTTTTCCACAGCCAACTGTGAAATTACCAGAGTGTAGTGGCTTTAAGTGTCCCAAAATTGGATGAAACGAAACTTCGCAGGAAAACCTTAAGTACGTATTATTGAATCCATGGCTAGGGAATCCAAGGAAAATTCTCCAAACTCGGGGCCGGCGGCCTCCAAAGCGAGACAATGGAGACCAGGACAGAACCTGGGCGCCGTTTTGATCTTCGGATCATCGCAGATGCAGCATGGAACCTGCAAGCATTCCTGGAGCGTTGGAAAGGGGACCTGTGGGTGTTTTTCGGCCCGACATTTCTTGTTGTGACATGGAAAAATGGTCGGGTTTCAAGTCGTCCCTTCCTAAGAATATTAGATTATATGAAATACCCAGGAAACTTCGATTTTTTTCCAGTATCATCCCAAGTAACCCCTTGAATGGGCAGCAAAAATAAATAGATCCAACACTAAATCAGGTTTCCTCAGCGGCAAAATTATGCGATGAGGCGCTCGTCCAACCTGGGCACCTGGGACACAGTGAACTGGTGGCTCTTAAGTGGCCATTACAACATATTACATCATATTACACTGACAACTATATATTGACCATAAAGTTACTATAAGTAATATATATAATATATATATATATATAATATAATATAAATATATAATATAATATAAATATAATATAATATATTATATATATAATAATATATATCTAAATATATATATATATATATATATATTCACCATGTGGGGTCCTAGCCATAGACCTTAAGTATGGCTCAACTTCCAATCTTTCCCAATTGGCGCCGAGCCAACGGGGCCTCTACAGCTCGAAAGAAAAGGAGTGCGGGCGTTGCCGCCCGGCAGGGCCCGGCAGGGGCAGGGCAACCCCATGGCATCTGTGGACACCGAAGCGGCCACCTCCGCTTCGGTGTGAAGTTGGCAATTCAATATGCCCATTTTGCATCAGCCAATCTGGGAACATCATCTACTGGTTGGTGGTTTGGAACATGAATTTTATTTTTCCATATATTGGGAATAGTAATCCCAACTGACGAACTCATATTTTTCAGAGGGGTAGGCTCAACCAGCAACCAGTCTATAAATGAATGATTTCGTGCCAAGTTAGAGTACCGTACTTTTGGCGTTATTGAACCCGTTGTTTTGGTGAAACCACAGTCTTTGTGTGTTACATACCCATGTCCGTTCCAGTTTCCAACCCAACTTGCCCATCTAGGGAGCCCGTTCTTGCAAGGGGGTTGAATTTGATCAAGACCCATATGGTTCGGTCTGTCTGAAAATGTTGGGAATACCGGAATACCCCACCATTTTTTTCGTTTTTTTTTTCGGGAACATCATCATCAACCAGGGGATTTACGGGTAGCCAAATTTTCAAACCCATTTATCATGCATTCCTCAAAAGCAATCCGATTCTGCGGATTTCTTCGCAGGTCAAATATTCAGAGCCTAGGTCAACCATGAATAGTAGGTGGAAGTGTTTTTTTCTGCCCTGAATTAATGGTGATCAGTGATATTTATAATACTTCCAAAAATATACATGAATGCCCATAAATAAGGTATATGGGGTATCCATATACATATGGAGGTTTCCTGACATGGAGGTACCCCAAAATCAACAATTTTTTATAATAGGATTTACCATTATAAACCATCCATTTTGGTGTACCACCATTGATGGCCCCCCCTAATGTATGTATGTATGTATGTAATGTAATGTAATGCAATGTAATGTAATGCAATGTAATGCAATGCAATGCAATGCAATGTAATGTAATGTAATGCAATGTAATGTAATGGCATGTAAGTAATGTAATGTAAATGTAAATGTATATGTAAATGTAAATGTAAATGTAATGTAATGTAATTTAATTTAATATTATATGTATGTATGTATGTATATGTATGTCTATATGTATATATATGATACATAATTATATGTCACCAGGGGGCTGATGTTTGCCCGAACGAAAAACGGTGGTGCTTACTGAAGGTGGTGCCCAAATCACCTTTTGAAGCATGTCTTCAAGATATTCCCCGTCATTTAAAAGTGTTGTTTTGAACTTACAATTCGCAAAGGCCAAAGAACAACAAATTGACTAAACCAATGCATAAACCCGAAAAAGAACGACCAGACAAACTTGAAACAATCATTAACCCGACCTTATTAAATCAACCAGAACATAGATAAGCCTTAAATCTCCCAAAACAACCCTAAGGAGCCCTAGCGCAACCCTAAAGAGCCTGAAAGAACGTGAAACAACCTCTAAATACAATCTAAGCAAGCTCTAGAGAAACCCTAAATAGACCCTAAACTAGCCCTAAAGTAACTAACACCCAAATCACACTTTGGGCGACGGTCGGCCGCAGAGGGAAGTATGTATATATATAATATGTATGTACATTATATAGTCATATGTTTGACAATATATATATATATATATACATTCACACGTGTACATAACACTAATCATCTATGCTTTGAACTATAGTACAGAATGTGATATATGGTATGATCTAGATAATATAACATGTACAACACTGTAGTACAATCATAGTATATCATATAGTACAATACATTGAAGTATGATGTAGTATAACGTATATAAGTAGAATAAAATCAGACAAAAATATATGGTCATGAATCTTGATACGATATGTTATGATATGGTAAAATTCAATACACTATAATTCAAAACACAATGGATTGATACAATATGATTCACTCATATGTGAAAAATATAATTAAATAGACTGCAGTGAGCTACAATAAAAGAATAAAATACTACGCTTGGAAAATAGTATTGTGACATAGTAATTTGATACAGTATAATTTGACACAATATGATACATGGTGTAATGCAATACATTAAACAAATACAATACAATCTATTTTGGTTGTTAAATTTACATAAGATATATCAACATTCTGCAATATCATGTGATCTGATTTAATGGGCACCTATAAAACTATAAATATAATATATTCAATATGGAACTATAAATTGATATATTATGATTATGTACATATAGTATTTTACAATGATATAAACTGTGCATTTTAGTATGGGGTATAGAAAACAAAGCATATGATAGATCATAGATCAAACATACTGAACAACATTCAATATACAAAATATAAAGTGATTTCATGTGTAGTATAAACACATAATAGACCCATAATGTTATTGTATATACAAGCATTTACACAGACCAGATATCCTTGCTCAATATCACATTGTGAAATGCGGCAAATTATGATATAGTACACGTATTAAAGTGTAGTATATACTATGTTATGATACAATAGAAGATCATTTCATTTCAAATAATGAAAATAACATTACACATATACCAAAGCAAATTCATGGATACAATAGAATATACAGCAACCTGTATTGTAGTATGATTTGACATGACAAAGTGTTACTACACTTTAGTTTCATATTTTAAGTCTTCAAAGTAAACACAATTCAGTACAATAATATGAGATGATAAACTATATATATACACACTAAGAACTTTATTATACAAAAACTGATCATATAAGATGCGATGATGTGGTATACAATACTAATCGTATGATGCAATTTGATATGATCCAGATGATCTAATACATTCTCATTGAGATATTAAGAATAGACCCCTGTTGAATGGCCAACATCATGACTTACCATCTGGTTATTTAACGTAGCCATGGAAAATCACCATTTTTCATAGGTAAACCATCTACAAATGGATAATTATCAAGGGCTATGTTAAATAACCAGAGGGTACCTGTCTTTTTGGGGATGATTTTCGAAGCGGGGAAACCGTTGTCAACCAACATTTCGGAACACGGGCGCGCTGAATTTCATTGCTCATCCATCAGCTTTTTTTGAGCTGCGTGTAGAAATCATAGTATGAAACACAGGATATTTGATAGTTATATAATGTTACCCTCTGGTAATTTAACATAGCTATTGAAAATGGCCATTTGTAGTGAATTTTCCCATTAAAATGGTGATTTTCTATAGTTACGTTAGTTTACGACAGGGTATATAATGTTATATATAAATATCTACAGAACATATTGAATAGCTACATAAAAATATCTACAATATCAAAGTATAATAAACATGATATAATATAAATTATATATATTACATGATCTAGTAATATCATAAATATGATGTAATTAATATCTACAATATCAAATTGTTTCAATGACATACAATGTTTTTTTACTGCAAAATCTAATATCATGTCATATTAAACGGAACATTTTTTCTTGGGTTGTTTGGATCTCCACAGATGCCATTGCAAAGAACAGGGCCACCACCGGGCGTTCACAGAATCGAGCGCACCGATGACGTCCGTCGTGTGGTGGCCTTGCTGTGAATATCGACGCCGCAGCTGCGAACCGGTCACTGTCGCAAGTTGCGTCGCAACTTTTGTGCGCCCTTCAACAAGAAGGAACCTTTACTTGCCACAATGGATGAAGTGTTTTTCGCTTACCTCTGGATTTTTTTGCGAACAATGTGCAAAAATCCATGGGGAAAACTGTTCAGAAAGTGATCTACATTCATGGTGGGTTTTCCACATCTTTGTGAACGTTTTCAGGAGGGTATCCCCGATTAAGGGATAGTAGGATATGCCTTCATTTTCGATTACAAGCTGGCATGAATGCAATGAAAGAAGGATTGGATGTTTATTGGATTATTGGGAAAGTTGACATACAACCCGCAAACATCCCCATACGCATGTATGTATACATATGTACATATGTTTATAATATATATATATATTTATTTATATTTATACATCTATACTATACATATATATATATATATATACATAATATATGTACATATATATATAAAGGGTAAAGGTTTGAGGTTCCAAGGAAGTTGATTGCAACTGTCACGTTGCACTCAACTTGGCTGGCCCTGCCAACTGGCAGAGACGGCCATGGGATGAGCTATGAAACTTCTGCAACTAGTGAGGCCCCCCAGTGATGTTAGTTGGTTAACAAAACCCCCAGTAACTAGTTCGTTTTTTGCGTACCATAAACCATAGTGAAATTGGAGTTATGTGAACCCCAACTGAACGCTATCCAACGGAGGCCTCACATTGTGGTTATTATGACTAGTTGCGAACACCAGGTTATAGTGGTACTTACATGACTGGTTGGGTGATTATAGGTTACAATAGATGATTATAGATGATGATAGATGAGATGATTATAGACTGGTGGTTTGGAACATGAATGGATTATTTTTCTGTTCAGTTGGGAATGTCATCATCCGAACTGACTCCATCATTTTCAGAGGGGTAGGTATACCACCACCAACCAGATAACTTAAATATCACTTCAATGGGGTTTTCTTCGCCAGTGACTGTGAAACGGGCCATTTCAACAATGTTTCAACCATCTGCACACCACAACGTACATGAAACCTCCAAGGATGAAGCAACATCGAAAAAACCGAGCAACTACGACTTCATGACGCGAGTCGCACACGTTAAGAAATAATGTTAATAAGGCCATAGTAAACTAGTACCCTCTGGTAAACTAACATAGCTATGGAAAATCACTATTTTTAATGGGTAAATCCACTATAAATGATAAACCATCCCCCATTTTACCATAAATGGATGGTATTAACTGTTAACCATTCAAATTTCTGGTTGGTTTATGGCATTGCTTTACCAACATGGACCGCCCCCACCACCCTCCAGACCCCCCACTCTCCCAGCGGCGCAAGAGACGAACACAAGGTGATTCTTCAGAATCTTCACCAATGGGTTTCTCTGAAAGTCGTGTCCCAAATTTGATGGTCTATAAACATTGTTTCAAATTTTTGTTCTCCTTTGTCTAATAAACTTTTGTTTTTTACATTGAAAATTCATCTTACCCAAAATAATCTTTTTTTCAACTGTTTGTTCTCAACTTCTGTAAATGGGGGTAAAACTGTAAAATCATGTCGACCCCCCCGTTTTCAGACATTCAAATATCATTTTTTGTATATATATATATTTAACTATGAATAATTATGAATGTATAGTAAGAACATATTTCCGAATAGCTTCAGTGGCCCCATATCTGAGCTTATATATAAGTTATCATCCCATGGTATTTGACAAAATTCTCAGGACCCCTCCAGTCCTGCATCAGCAAGAGGTACCTTATCCAAAATCAAACGCGTGATTCTTGCTGATCGCTCTTGGGTTTTGGGGTACCTTTTTTTTGAGAAACGACTAAATACCCATCTATAAATGTGATGTATGAAATGATGATATAAATAGAAATACACACACACATATATATATATATATATTATGTAATGTAGTACATACGCACGAATAGACATGTGCAGGCATACATCTGTATTTTGCTGGCCATTTCAAGCATTTTGAATAAATACTTTTTCACCGGGACGTGGATCCAAGTCAATGCATTTTTTGGGGGATGGACTGAAGCTTCCAATCTTGTATGTATACGAGTACAACAATATATTGTATACAGGAGAGTCTTATATGACCAGGTCTAAATAGGTCTAATATTAAGTTGAATGCAATAGAATTCTGTAACATCATCAATATAGATACACAACCATTATTTGGATATTGGTACTTTCCAATGCAGCAAATTGCCGAACTCTTCGATACGTGACGTGGCAAATCAAGGAATTCACCTGTTCGGACAGTCGTTTAAAGGCAAGCCGGCAAGCCCCTCATCGGGTATGTCCGAACATGGATGAAACTCAACTGTTTTTTTTCAAACTTTACTTGGTTTTATTGAACACTTTCAAGGTTTCCGCCAAAGTGAGTTGGACACATGACAGCTGTGGGAGGGAGACAGTGAAACCAGTGCCCGACAGCATTGGTTGAATGGATAAGAGTTATATGAATTTGTTATATAGATATGTATTTAGATATGTATAAAGATATAGACATTAGATATAGACATTAGATATAGACATTAGATATAGATACTGATACATCTAGATGATTAAAAATTAATGACCTCACGTCGTGACGTCGTTTATGATTAAACATCCCCGTAAATTGGCGAAGATTTCAGCAATTGTTGATCAGTGAACTCTTCAAATCCACTGCCTGTGATTGGTCGACATGAAACGTCGATGTCGATGTCGATAGTTTTATCTTCCTCTCTTAAGTAATTCTTGGAGAGCAACATATTTCTTCCTTTATTGATATTATTGGATATATGGATATATATTCACATTTATTAATGTATATGGATATATTGATATGGTGAGGTTTTGATATATTGATTATACTGATATGTTGATATGTCGATATATTGATATTTATATATATATATATACGTAGTGATACATTGATGTTTTTGATCCCCGAACCAATCATCAAGCCTCCCAGGGTTCTTGCGTAGCGTAGCAGCCACTCGTGGAGCCTTTTTGCACCCATTGTACTTTGACCTCCTGCGCCGAAAGAAACGGACAGTGTGCTTGAAGCAATTGAGCAGTTATATCTATATAAAACTGGTTGATGGTTTGGAACATGAATTTTATGACTTTCCATTCAGTTGGGAATGTCATCATCCCAACTGACTTTCATATTTTTCAGAGGGGTAGGTATACCACCAACCAGATATAATGTCAACCCCGGATTAATAAATCATAGTTGATTAATTAGGCGCTGTACCCTCCAAATAGTCATAATATGGTACTTACTCGCTACAACCCCAATGAAAAAACCTAGGGGTTTATTAATCCAGGGTTGACATTAAATATAATAACAAAACATATATAACATATATAACATATATATATATACATACACCTATAATAACACAAAAGGGTTAATAACAAAAAATATTATAACTATATATATATATATATAATTACTATGATAACAAAAAGGGGTTATAACATGTGGTGACAACCACCAACAAATCCCCAGTTCTCACCAGTTGAGCAGTTTGTTCAAAACCCCTGGTTGGTTGCTGATTAGTTCGGGGATTATTGTACTACTCAATATTTTGGTGGATTATACCATGTGGTAAACTAACATAGCGATGGAAAATCACCATTTTTAATGGGTAAATCAACTATTTCTATGGCCATTTTCAATAGCTATGTTAATTTACCAGAGGGTAAACATCTAAGAACAGGGAGTCCCTGTAAACCAAACACTTTGATTGAAAGATCGAGGGATTTAGATTTTGAACACTGCTCAAGTCAAGTGTCGACCGGGGAAGATCATCAACTATTTAAGACTCAAGGGGCCACGGATTTTCGTATATTTTTAGCTGGTTGGTGGTTTGGAACATTTTTTATTTTTCCATATATTGGGAATAATCATCCCAACTGACTTTCATATGTTTCAGAGGGGTAGGTATACCACCAACCAGTTAGTATCAACCATCGAGTTTTGGGGGTACCCAATTTTGACCCATAGCCATGTTGATGAATATGAATTTAGGGTACAATGTGAGGCCCCCAAGATAGCTAAGTTGGTTTATAACTCCAATAACTATGGTTTATGGTACTTATAACTATAGTTACTGGGGCTTATAAACCAACTTATAACTGGGGGGCCTCA
>Ga0126342_10002325_pt1 | contig 29386 bp, 23 predicted proteins | sample Cyp1metagenome_FD_92528 | JGI IMG/M metagenome (GOLD analysis project Ga0126342, IMG submission 92528) | Coral microbial communities from Lord Howe Island, Old Settlement Bay, Australia - Cyphastrea 1 metagenome | ecosystem: Host-associated > Invertebrates > Cnidaria > Coral ...
GTTCTCTTGCACTTCCACACATACGTCATGCTACGCTGCTCCACTCTTTCGGGGATGTTAACGTTCGTGTGAACTTGACATTCGTTGTTTGGGTTTTGGGGGTGGGGGGGATGTTAACGTTCATTGCGACTGCAACCACACAGCACGTTCTCTTGCACTTCCACACATACGTCATGCTACGCTGCTGCATGTTCTCTTGCACTTCCACACATACGTCATGCTACGCTGCTGCACTGCACTTGCACACATACGTCATGCTACGCTGCTGCACGTTCTCTTGCACTTCCACACATACGTCATGCTACGCTGCTGCACTGCACTTCCACACTTAAACAACCAGAGTTCATGTCAAGCAAAGTTTCGAGTTCAATGGTTGTCATAAAAATCTGCAAATTTTCGAGGTAAACCCCTCCAAAAATGAGTAACATCGTGAACACTACTTGGTTTTGAGCTCATTGAAACACGTTAATATGATGCAAAAGTGTGAAAAAACCTCAGGAAATTGAGATTGGACACTGATGCTACGAATGTGGATATTGTACCATTGCACGGCCTCTTATCAGCGCCGTTACCAAGTTTTGTACTAGTTGTTGATAAATAGTGTGGACCTAGTTGTTTTTCCTCTTCGTTATGAGGCGGGACGCAACTAAATTCACCAATTCTGTAAGGCAGCGCTAGCAAACCCGCTAGGTTTGCGCTAGTTGTTTTTTTTTCCACACCCATGTTCGAGTATATTTTTTTGTGTTCCTGTCTGCTTGTTGTTTCAACATGAAGAAAAGTCAAAATGTAACACTTAGCTCCTTTATCCTAAGGATGTCTTAGTGAATTTCTGTGCTACTCAACAATTTTCCTATATTTTCGAGGTTGCGGCTCAACTTTGCGAATTTGTACATAATTTTACCCGCTAGATCCCCGCTAGCAATGCGCTAGCAAAAGTTTCAAAAAACGGCTTTGGTTGACCCGTGACCCAGTCGCTACCAGAGAACTTGTACTTTATCCTGTCTGTTTGACAAAGCAACAGTGACAGCAAAATAGCAAAGGCAACGACCAGCTCTGCAGATATTCCAGTTCCACCACTAACAACTAGAAGCGGCACCCACTTCATATAGACGCGCGTTAGCATTTACTGCAGGTTTTAGCTACTGCTTCAAGCATGAAAGATAAAATGCAGGGTTTCAGACTATTTAGGTCTGTCATGGTTTTAAAGGCACAATAAGAAGCGGCACGCAAGGAATTACGATTTATCAACAAAACCAGGAAAATCATTTTGGCAAACCGTCATTTGCATATATATATATATACACGTATTTATTGCACTACAACTTACAACACTACATACGTGAATATCTTGACATACGCATATATGTAATATGTATATATAGTTATACATATAGTTATATATATATGTATGTATGTATGTACATTATATATGTATATATGTATATTATATATAGATAGATATATGACCCAGAGGGTAAACGACAGATGCCGTTTTGTCACGGGTCGTTTCCATCGAGTCGTCAGGTGCGGCCACCGGTGCCCAAGGCTTGACCGGGCCGCTTTCATGGACCGGGTCCAGTGGTAGCTTAATAAGGGGAAACATATGGTTAGTATTGGTTAGTAAATGTTAATAATGATTTTCATGATTTTGTAATAGAACTATATATCATAATTTGATAATGGTGAATGGTTATTTTTAGATATTATTTTATTAAATGGCTTAAAAATGGGAAAACTATGATTAGTAAATGTTCATAATGATTATATTGCTTATAGATATTTATAGATAATGAGTGATAATGATTGATAATGGTTTATATAATTGTTAATAATGATTAATGACACTAATGTATACTAATGTTAGTAATGGTTGATAGATGGCTAAATGGTTGTTAAATATAGTTAGTAAATGGGCTTACCTGGTTATAAATAGGAAAACTCGGGAATCGGGGACTTAACTAGGGTTGCCAACCACTAACTGGGATGCACCCTCAAGTATCACTCATATCCTCGAAATGGTGATGATTTTGTGCATGTGTGTAGCGCACAGAGACATTTTACATTTGAATACGTCTGGACATGTATTCACTGCCGCGCTTTGGGAAACTGTTCTGTTCTGGACTGATTTTCCAACTGTGGTTCACAGACTCTGGTGGAAGTATGTATATATAAAAGAGTTTACACCCAGACACATGGTTGACTTGGAGTAAATTGTTTGCTGATAGTTGACATGTCAGTACCCATACATACCGTCATACCCATGCCTGACATACCATGTTAAACAATGTTGGTCTTGTTAGGGGTGTTTATGTTGGTGAACGATGGGCAAATAAATATCATAGAAGGGACGACATTTTATCATCGCCGGTTCTACCACTCCAGGCCGCACATACCATGTGAGTGCCGATGTTTCTTCAAATCACCCGGCGCGGTTTGAACGAGGGACTGGGATCAATCACACGCAAGTTTTTCTGGACGTGTCTGTAAATGGTGGATAGGCATTGCAATCGACATCACAAATTATCTTCTTTTGAATAGGGGTTTTGCCACATTTTGGGGGAGTTGCTCCAGCCATCAGGGCCACAACAGCTTCAAATCGTTGAAATAGGGCACTTGTTATGTCCCTTCAAAAGAGATTATGTAAAGATTATCAATCAAAAGAGAAACACACCCCAAACATCATCCAAAAACAGGGCAAAACCTACCTAGAAACGATGTTTCTTTTGTTTCTTTCCAACATGGCGAGACTTCCGGTCCCCGGGCCCCCCCAGGGCCCCCCCGATGGTATGATTACCATCTTGACTTGACCTCGCCTATCGGTGCAGACTGCAGTGCAGACATATCGGATGATCCAGGATGATTCCCAGGTTGATGCCATGAAAAATATGTAGCTCTTATTTATAGTGATCAGAAAACCTGGTTCAATGGAGCTTATGAACTAACCCATAGTAGAGCGGCAAACCTATCAACCAAGTAGTATTTCATGAGATGGGAGGATAGAGGTATTTTTCATAGCTCGAGTGATTTGGGAAGAGAACATGTTGACCCTGGACCATTGCAACTTAGTACTGGTCTGCAGCGGTGGGGTAGACATCACGGCGGACACATCCTGACCAGAAGGAGTGCCGCAAATTAGATACATTATTTTTTGAAGGTCTGACTATGTCGTAGATATGGTTTAAGCCTTCAAATTTAGACCGAGAGACATCTCATAATCTCATAAACATAAGTCTATAAATATAACAAAATGATGTGATTATGTAAAACAAATACATTATGTTTTCATTATTGATTTTAATGGTTATCTTCAAGGAATCAATAGCTTTAACTGCAACTACAGTATATTTGTTTTGTTAAGAGGTTCAACATATGCATAATGGTTATTGTTATTTTCAATGTTTTTGCATTTATTGTTTTACATTAATTGGTACCGTTTTGTTTTGACTTATTTATACGTGTATATATATATAGTGATTGAAAAAACTTTTGTATGATGAGGTCATAACATCGCTTCTAGACGCCATATCGCTACGCCCAATTCGAGCACTGTACGTCCGGGCTGTACAGTAGTGCTCCTGGAAGAAGGAAGAGAGGAATGAGAAAAGAATACAGGCTGTAGTGCTTCTGGAAGAAGAAAAAGAGGAAAAAAAAGAAGAAAAAGAGGTGAAGAAAAAAGGCAAAGGAAAGAGAAAAGATGAATGGAAAACAGAGAAAGGAAGGAGAAAGAGGCTTCAGACATCTCCAGACCAAAGGAACGCTTGTTGGCCTAGCCTAGTGGGTGGCCCAGCCGGAAGCATCCAGTCGAGGAAACGATACCCGCTGTTTGGATGTGGAATCGCAACTTCCTTCCAACTACCCACTTACTTTGCTAGTAGGGCATTGGTGGCTCAAATATGGATGACTGGGGATTGGGTGCGCTGGTTGCTGGATAAGGTTAATTTGCAAATCAGCCTAGGTGATTTGTACATTAGAAAAACAGAGCTGGGAACGGACGATTACTGTACTAACGCTAGCGTTAAGTCGTATCAGCTTGTAAAAGTCGTATCGGGAGGCCGTGCGCCTGGAAAAAGTTCAAGTTTGGCATCACCACAACTTTTAGTAATTAAACGATTTCATTGTTTTGGGGCCGTGCGCCTGGAAAAAGTTCAATTTTTTTGTTGCATTGATTTTTAAAGAATATATTTGATCATTCTTTCAAGGAGGCAAACGCTGGTTGCTGCTTGCCTGCTGCTTGCCTACTGCTTGCCTGCTGCTTGCTGCTGCTTGCTGCTGCTTGCTGCTGCTTACCTGTTGCTGCTCACCTGCTGGTTGCATGCTGCTTGCTGCTCCATGCTGCTGCTTGCTGCTACTTGTTGCTACTTGTTGCTGCTTACCTGCTGCTGCTCACCTGCTGCTCACCTACTGCTTGCCTGTTGTTGCTCCTTGCTGCTCCTTGCTGCTGCTTGCTGCTGCTTGCTGCTGCTTGCTGCTGCTTGCTTGCTGCTGCTTCTTGCCTGCTGCTTCTTGCCTGCTGCTTTCTTGCTTGCTTGGCCGCTACTTGCCTGTTTGCTTGCCTGCTTGCTTGCCTGCTTGCTTATCTGTTTGCTTGCCTGCTTGCCTGCTTGCTTGCCTGCTTACTTGCCTGCTTACTTGCCTGCTTACTTGCCTGCTTGCGTACTTGCTTGTTTGCCTGTTTGCTTGCTTGCCTGCTTACTTGCCTGCTTGCTTGCCTGCCTGCTTGCCTGCATGTAGCTTGCTTACTTGTTGTTTGCTGCTTAATATTTAATTTATTATATAAATTATATATTTTTTTTATAAAATTAATATATTTAAATATTTGAAATTAATTGTTTATTTATTATTTTAAAATTATAAATTATTAAAAAAAAAAAATATTTTATAAATATTAAATAAATAAAGAAAATATATATATTTTTAATATATATATTATTAATAATATTTAATTTTAAATATTTTATGTTATATATAATTATTAATTTAATTTAGAAAATTATATATAATTTAAATTATTATAAATTATTAATAAATATTTTGAATATTATTAAAAATTAAAATATTATAAATAATATATATATATATATTATTTTTTAGATATAATTTTTTTTATAATATATATATATATTTTTTTATTTTTTTTAAGGTTTAAAGGAAATTAAGGGAAATTAATTACAAATAATTAAGAATAAAATTTATAATATTTTTATAAATATAAATATTTAAAACATATATAATATAATTTTGGAAATAATTATTTTCCTTTCTAATAGGGGAGGGTTAATAGATTTTATTAAAATTATTTTCCTCTTCCTCGGCTAATTATTCTTTTCCTCCTCCTCCTCTAATTTCTCCTTGATTATATTTACATGATTTTCTACTTATACTTCCGCCTTGCTAACCCTTCGCTAAGCTCTTTGCTAATTCTCTTCGCCAAGCTCTTTGCCAACTTCCTAGCACAATGTATACTGCTGAACCTCAATTTAATAAATATCATTAGACCTCAATCAGGGATTTGCCCAGCTCAGTGTGTACCGCTGGACCTCAACCTGGGATTTTCCCACCTCAATGTGCACCGCTGGACCTCAACCTGGGACCTGCCCAATTCAGTGTCCACCGCTGGACCTCAACGGCCAGATAGAATGCCAGAAAATATGCCAAATAAAATATTAAATAAAATACCAAATAATATATCAAATAAAATACCATGAAATATGCTAAATAAATATAAAAAATAAAATATTAAATAGAATACCAAATAAAATATTAAATAGAATTTCAGAAAATATATCTAATAAAATATCAAAAGATATGTCAAATAAAATATCAAATAAAATACCAAATAAAATGATAAATAAAATACCAAAAAATATATCAAATAAAATATCAGAAAATTTGCCAAATAAAATATCAAATAGAATGCCAGAAAATATGCCAAAAAATATATTAAAATATATATTAGAAAATATACCAAATAAAATATCAGGAAATATGTCAGTAAATATACCAAAATATATATCAAAAAATATATCAAATATAATATTAATAAAATTCCACAAGATATTTCAAAATATATATCAAAAAATATATTAAATAGAATATTAAATAGAATACCAATAAATATATCAGATGAAATATCAGAAAATATATCAGATAGAATACCAAATAAAATATCAAATAGAATGCCAGATAAAATACCAAAAAAATTATTAAATAGAATGCCAGAAAATATGCCAAAAGATATGCCAGATAAAATACCAGATAGAATGCCAGATAGAATGCCAGAAAATATGTTAGATAGAATATCAGATAATTTGTCAATAAATAAATATATAAATGGTGGAAATTATACGAAATAAAATAATTATTTATTGATTTTTTTTTCCTTTTATTGGATTTTGATACCCTCCTGCTTGTCCTGACCCTTCCCCAAATATATGTTTTGAATAAATTTTCCAATTTGTTTTTTTCTTCAAATAATAAGGAATTAATTGGATATTATTAATTAATTATTATCTGAGGAATTTATTCCGATTTAATATAATTATAAATTAATTTATTTTTTTCTAAATTAAAAATATAATAATAAATAGAAGGGGGAATAAAATTATGATATAAAAAAAAATATTTTAATATATTAAATAATTTAATATTTCCATTTTTTTTAATTTTCTTTTCAATTCCGATTTTTTATTTCTTCCGAATTTAGTAATAACCTAAATAAAAATACCTCATATCGAGATATTTATTTGATTTTAATATCTAATTTTTATATTTTATATAATTTATTAAAATTTATATAATTTTTATATATTTTTTTATATAATTAAATTATTTTATATTTATTTTATTTAAATATTATATATTTTTTTCCTCCCCCAAATATTATTTTATTTAATAATTTCCTATATTTATTTAATTTTATATATAATATTTCCATAATTTCTTTAAGATTTTTCTAAATATATTATTTTAATATTTTAAAAATATAATATATTATTTATTTATCAAAAAAATATTTTATTTATATACATTCAATATTTAGATTATTTTCCATATTTTTTTAAATATATTATTATTTAAATTTAATATTTTATATAATTTAAATATATATATTTTTTCCCGAACCTAATTTTTCTATAAAATGTTATATGTATTTTATTTCAATATCTAAAATTCCTTCCCAATATTCCTCAAATTTTCCTATATTTATTTTATTTTAATTTCTAAATTCCTTGCCCAATATCCTTCAATAATTTCCTAATTTTATATAATTGTATATCTTTAATTTTATCATTTATTTCCCATATATTTATATATATATCTAATTTATCCATTCATAATTTCTTATATATTTTAATAATCCAATTTATTATTAAAATTATATATAATTAATTTAATTAATTAAAAAAACCTAAATCCAATATAAATATATTTCCCCCCTTTAAGGTTTATTAAATTTATTTTCTTATTTATTTTCATGGAAATTGGTAATTACCATTTACATCCATTTACCTAATTATGTAATTTGTATGTGGTCCCTACCCGCATAAGGATTAAAAAATTATGGTAATATTTTTTTTTCGGGGGGGATACTTATAGAATTATAAAATACCATAATTTTATAATTATTCCCCACCCCTCAAATATTTCGTCGTTATATTTATTTTTCACAAGGATAGGAAATAAAAAAAAAAATCCTCCAATATTGGCAATATTTTTTTTTTAAATAGGACCCTAATAGAATTATAATATACCATGATTTTGTAATTATCCCCCCTCAAAAAAAATATAATTGAATTTTTTTATAAATATATTTGTATCAATGTATATATATAATATATATATATATTTAAATATAGATATATAAATATATATATATATATAAATATATTTAAATATATAAAAATATATATTTAAATATTTATATTCAAAATAAAAAAAAAATATTATACCATTTCTAGGCTAAAATATTATATCTAAAGGAATTCCCCCATATCTTTTAAAAACCCCAAAAATATATAGTGGAGGTATATTTCATATAATCAAATAAAATATATTTTAATTTTTTTTTATGTTATCCCCCTCCTCCAAATATTGCAAATTTAAGAGAGAAGAGGAAATATAAATATATTTATAATTAAAATTATAGTATTATAATTTATTAATTATATAAATATATGGTTGTGAGTATAAATTCTGGTATGGATCGTTTCGCGGTGATCCATACTATGGATCGGGAGTATTTACGTAAGGTACCTGATCCGTACCCTTTCGTAAGGGTTCATCATTGTGTACAAATTGTATTGATACTCCTATTATTTCCTATTTGTTATTACTTCTCCTCCTGCTACTGTTGCTGCTAAAACTGCTACCACTGCTAGTAGAGGGAGCAATAAAAAAAAAAATAGCACCAGCAGCAGTAGTGGCAATAGAAGGAGGAGATGCAGTAGCAGTAGAAATAGCAGTAGCAGTACCAGTAGTACTAGTAAAAATCATAGTAATAATAATAATCTAATGGAAGTAGCAGCAGCAGTTGCAGTTGTACTAGGAGTAGGAGTAGGAGGAGTAGTAGTAGTAGTAGTACTAGTAGTAGCAGTAGAAGTATTTGTAGTAGAAGTAGAAGTAGAAGCAGAAGCAGTAGGAGTAGTAGTAGTAGAAGTAGAAGTAGAAGCAGAAGCAGTAAGAGTAGTAGTAGTAGAAGTAGAAGTAGAAGCAGAAGCAGAAGTAGTAGGAGTAGTAGTAGTAATAGAAGTAGAAGTAGAAGCAGAAGCAGAAGCAGTAGGAGTAGTAGTAGTAGAAGTAGAAGTAGAAGCAGATGCAGAAGTAGTAGGAGTAGTAAGTAGTAGTAGAAGTAGAAATAGAAGCAGAAGCAGAAGCAGTAGGAATAGTAATAATAATAGAATCGTTTTTTCATATTGGTATTTGTTATGGCGTGACTGGGTTCGGGTATGGATCGGGTATGGAACGGGTATGGATCGGGACACGCTATCTAGGCCGGCTTTCCCGCTATGGCTATGAAGGACGAGAACGGGGTATTTCTAGTCTGGTTATGTCTGATTTAGTTCTATATGTGTCAGGCAAAGCAGAAACAAAAAGAATTGTAATTGTATCGCCACTATAGAAGTACAAAAAGCACCTAATGAAACTAGAACCAGTCTTACTAACGTCCTAGGTGCACTTGCAGTATTGCTAGTAGCTAGTTAACTAATTGTATTTGTCCAACTACCAGAAGCACATAAAGGAAATAAATCAGGAAGAGCAACGGGAGTAGGACCAGCAGTAGCAGCAGCAAAAGCGACAGCAATATCAGCAGCTCCTAGAAGGAAAATGACTAGTAATAGCAGCAGCAACAGCAGTGGTACGGAGGTAACGGAAGTAGCGAGCGGAGGCAGCGGAGGCAGCAAAGACAGCGGAGGCAGCAAAAATAGCGGAGGCAGCGAAAGCAGCGGTAAAAATAACGATAATAGCAACGGGAACAATACGAAGACCAGAAAAAATAGTATTAGTATTAAAAACAATATTAGGGTCAGTATAAGTCTTTCTTTCTTCAACGAAAAAGGGGTACGGATCAAGGGTATAAATCAAGGGTATAAATCAGGGGTATAAATCAAAGGTATAGATCATATAATATCATAGGGTATAAATAAGGATATAAATAAGAATATAAATCACCTTAATCCAGGCTTTCTATTTTTATCCACATCCATATATCCCATAAAATTGTTTATATTCCCAAATCCAAAAAAATTAATTAAATCAAAAAATATATATAAAAATAAAAAATAAAAATAAATTTCCAAAAAAAATATATATTCCAATTATATATTATATATATATAATTTTATATAAATTAATTTTTATATAAATTATCTTTGTATAAATTTGTATTTAAAAATTTCTATATATAATTTTTTAATTCTCAAATACATACACATATATTTACGCAAACCTTTTTACACAAAATTGCTTTAATATATTTTAACGCACACAACCTGCTGCTACAAATAGAATTATTTATATATATAAGTTTTAGCACACAAACACATTTATATATACAAGCTTTTACACATTCGTCATCGTTTTCATGCAGACGTTGTTACACAAACGCCTATATAAACAGAAATTTATACACACAGAAATTTTTAAACACAGAAGCTTTTACACACAGAAATTTTTACACGCAGACGTTTCACGCAGATGTTTCACGCAGACGTTTCACGCAGACGTTTCACAGTGATGTCTTTAGACACAAAAGCTTCTACACACAGAATTGTTTATTCGCATACATGTTTAACGCGTCTACATACAAGCTATTACACACAAACGCCTTTACAAACAAAAAACTTCACACACACAAGATTTGTATTCTAATTACAACATTATTAAATAAATATATATATATATCAAATTCATTCTTTCATGATTCATATTTCAATTAGGATATTCCACTGATCTTTGAAATCTATTTATTAATCGAACGAATTATATAACAATTTTCATTTTTTTCTGTTCATTAAATCGTTTGTTTTCAATGAACATTGATCAGGAACCTTCGGCGGTGTGCAGATCCACGGAAGGCTGCCGGCATGATCATGTCATGACGTCTGCTACATTGTCTCCTGGGTTTCCCAACCGGCGATGTTGATGACGACGCGTTTGGGGAAGCTGCACCTGCATGAAGCGCAACGTGGCTTCTTTTGAAAATAGGATCCCGGACAAAAAGACTAGTCCATCATTTTTTCCATATGTTCTCCAAGTTGACAGGCAAGTATACGTAGACGTATACTATACATATCTATACATACCCCATCTTCAGACACACCCACATCAAAGCAAAGGGACCAAGAGTTCTTGTGAGGTTCACTGACCCTCTAGGTTCATGCATGGCGGCTTTAAGCTCCGAAATGAAGTCTGTATCTATACGGACGTATTTGCATATTGGTTAATCTACACGTGTATGTATGTATCTATCTATGTATCTATATATCTATGTATCTATCTATCTATGTATCTATCTATCTATGTATCTATGTATCTATCTATCTATCTATCTAGCTATCTATTGTCTATCTGTCTATCTATCTATCTATCTATATATATATATATCTATCTACCTATCTATCTATCTATCTATGTATCTATCTATCTTATCTTATCTTATCTTACCTTATCTATCTATCTATCTATCTATGTAATGTAATGTAATGTTATGTTATGTAATGTTATGTAATGTTATGTATTGTATGTAATGTATGTATTGTATGTAATGTATGTAATGTATGTAATGTATGTAGTGTATGTAATGTATGTAATGTGTGTAATGTATGAATGAATGAATGAATGAATGAATGAATGAATGAATGTATGAATGTATGAATGTATGAATGTATGAATGTATGAATGTGTGAATGTGTGAATGTGTGTATGTGTGTATGTGTGTATGTGTGTATATGTGTATGTGTGTATGTGTGTATGTGTGTGTATATGTGTGTATGTCTGTATGTCTGTATGTATGCATGCACTTATGTAGGTATGTATGTATGTATGTATGGATGGATGGATGGATGGATGGATGGATGGATGTATGTATGTATGTGTGTGTGTCTGTCTGTCTGTCTGTATGTATGTATGTAGGTAGGTAGGTAGGTATGTATGTATGTATATACATATCATATGCTGTCTATATATATATACCGTATAATATATATGTATATATATATACGTATATATGATGCCATATGATTTTACACATCTATGTAATTGACTACTGTTCTCCTAGGTAAGGTGATTGCATTCTACGTGAACACCACTTGGATGATCTCCGAAGATGAAGGACATGAAAAGGAATAGTAATAGTCAAGGTGTTAAAAAATCCAATGACTTGCGCACGACTTGCAAACTTCAGGAATCAATAGGAAACATCTTAGATAATCTGAGATCATCTTCGCAACTCGGTAAAGCTGAACACCCAAGCCTGAAAGCACATCATCAGTTCCAAGGGAGGTGCGCAACTCACTTTCTGGGCAATGAGGCCAGTTGGTGCGCGCTGGGTTTGACACCGGGGATCATTGGGATACTGCGAAGGATTCGAAGATTTGCTCATTGTGCCAAGTGGAAAGTATATTTGAGGCACTTTGAGGCCATACTTGGTATGTATTGAAATCTATGGATTTTTAGCTCCTCAGGATGATTACTTTTATGCCCCGTAGCTGTAGATCCAAAGCTTCACTTTTCCTACTTTTCGCTGCCTTCTTTTCGTCCTGGTATACAACTGGTCACTTACATTACAAGTACGAGTGCTTATTTCTGCAGGTTTCCCAACATTCACTTAATCTGTCCCAAGATAATCATCACCAAAAATGTATAAGATATGTCCATTTCCATCGATCCGCTTTGCATTGTGCCAAAGTGTCCGAAAGCTCTTCGTTCATGCTGGAATTGTAGAGTTCTTCCTTGGCTCAATGGAATAGATTGGAAGTCACTATAATTTAAGAGTTTCAACCATCCAAGCATATCTTGGGAACATATCCTGGGAATTTGGGATTTAATAGGGATAGAAATTAATATATATATATATATGCCTACTCTAATATGAAATTAAATAAAATAATATAATTATATCATAAAATAGTATAATATAATCCAAGAAAAATCTGATATAATATATAATAACATATAACAATTAATTATATCAAAAAATAATATAATATAATATAATTATATCATAAAATAATGTAATATGATTAATTATACCATAATAAAATAAAATAAAATAGCATATAATATAATATAATATTAAAATTTGATATAATATAATATAATTAAAATAAAATAATATAATATAATATAATAAAAGGATTTAATCGACATGACATAATTGTGAAATAATGATGGCTGATGATGGGTTTCCTAAAAATTGGGTCCCAAAAAAATATCAAAGGTAATCCAAGGTATTGGTATTTTTTTGCAATCGGACTCCTGTGGCGAAAAGGGTTGCCCAAATTTCAGGAAACACCTGTATGATTCCGAATTGAATCGTGGCTGAACCGGGGATTTAGTTGATTTGATGACGTGATGTCCGAGATGTCCAAAAAAGGATGAAATATGGCGATATCATGAGATATCCAAATCTATAGCTGTTTGCAGGAAGAGGATGACATGAGGAATCTCTTTCTGGGGTGCCCTATGAGATTCAGCAAGGTGATGAAGGTATTTACTGGGCGTTTTTTTTTGCTGATCTCTTGGAACCCGAGTCATGGTTCCGGAAATCAAACGGACGGAACCAGGAATTACACAAAAAGATACAAAAAGTCTACAGCGTAGGAAATCATAGACCCTATAGCACTTTATGATACTTTATGTATCCAGGTTGAAACCTCATGAAACCTATTAAATAACATTTGATATTAGCAACCACCGGACGAAGCAATGGAATCTCAAGGGTGCCACCAAAGGCCATTTCACTACCAGCGCGTTGTCCGACATCTTGGATTGGAGGGGGCCAAACACAAATCATATATATATAAATATTGTTATATATACATACTCAGATGATTGCTTGCTGGGCTCCAACCCCCTGGAAAATAAAAAAGGGTCCCTCAGGATCATCCCATTTCTATGTCTTGCTTCTTTCCAAAAAGTATGTGTTGAAACATGTTGAAACCACCAATCAATCGAAATAATCATTGGTTATATCTATATATATATTGGTGGTTTCAATCCCATTTCCCATGATTAAAAAAAAAAAAAACATTATTGATTGGGTTATATAATGTTATATATATACCCATAATCACTACACATGAAATCTGGGGATTTGCGCCTAGGCACTCGCTCCCTCTCCAAGTCCACCCCTTCGTTGTCCAGATCCGCCATGTCGTTCAGCGTCGGCAACTGCACATTTTTTTTGTGGTGCGTGGCACACACAAGTGGCACAGAAAAATTGCAACCCCCAAATTAGGATAGAACAGTTATACTTTCTATGCTTTCTATACTTTAAAATGGTGGTAAATTGAACCTGTTTTATCTTTCATTGGAAATACTATGACTGATGGAAGCGTTCTTTTGACCAAGAAACTTGGGGCTTCACCATGTTTCACTGCCCTGCCTGCAACAGACTTACACTATGAATGTCTACGGAACATGAAGGATACACCCAACAGTGACCTATGAGATTGTCAATGTCACCAGCAGTATCTAGGATGTCTCAACTTCTCATGAAAAGTGACAAATTGGTGTCAATCCACTTAAATGGTCATGCATTAAACTTCTTCACATTTGCTTTCCAAACAAAATGGAGCAGTCAAACTCACAAACGCAGTGGTTTCTGAATATATTCCTACCTAATTATCTATATTTTCTGCTTCTTTCAGGCTGATCAAAAAATATATAACGGGACGTCGAGGTCTCTGAGGCCCCGACATCTTCAAGTCTGGCATCTGGAGGCACCTGGCACTGGTGGAACTGGAGACCCGGTCCTGGTCCTGTTTGATGAAAACATGGCCACCAAATATTGAGGTTATTCGTATATCAACGAATTTAAACAACAAACAAAAATATTTAATATGGTAAAAACATATATGTATATAACTACTGTATATATCACTATTTTTGGTGAAAATAAAAACATGGAGACTCTTCATCAACCAATGTTTATCTTCAATGGTTAAGAGTGTTGCTAGCACTTTCATGGAGGAGAGCATGATACGTCAAACAGCATCATGTGGTTACAAGGTGAAAACCACCAGTTATAGTTATAAGTTGGTTTATAAACCCATTAAATATATATATATGGAATTTATGTGGATGTATTTATCATAAACCTTAGTTAAGCTAGTTACAAATCAACTTAGCTAACTCTGGGACCTCACGTTGTAGGAAACCCTTAGTAGCTCCTTGGTTATTTTTTCATCCGATCCCTTCAGCGTTCCCTCCACCGGATGCTGAACAGTGGTGCCTCGAAGCCCAATTCTTCACTCAATTCCTGCGGGTTTTGCAGGATGATTCTTCGAGCATGACCAATTTAAGGGGGTTCCGTGTGAAATTTAGGGGGTGTCATTCTGTGGATTACAAATTGCAACGTGTTTCTCCACAGTGTGCCAGGTGCAATGCCTGGATTTGTCAAGTCACATCAGCTTATCACCTACCCAATGAGCGTAAATGCCCCTATATACACCTACGTCACAAGAGTAGCCCAAAAAGGAATGTGTCCTGCAATTCCCAAAACCTGAAACGATATCTGCTTGTTCATTCATGTGCGATCATTTCTGCAATCTTTACGGTGGCTTTCCTTTACATAACCAGCGATCCGAAACCTGAAATCAGTTTATTCCGATCTAATTCTGTTTTGTAAATATGTTTAGGATTTTTCCCTGATCTTCACCAGCTATCCCATCTGCAGCATGGGCTAAAAGCCATGACTTCCTCCCGGTCCTCCGCTTCGGCGGGTCCCACGGCCCCATCGATGGTGCCCTCGCCCGTTTCCATCTCCTCTGGTGGCAACTCCTGCCGACAGATCGATGGGCCCCCAGTGATGTTTTTTGTTGAGAAAAAGTCTCGACAGAATCGTCTATAAATGGATGTATGATGCATATTTATTGTATCGTGATTGCATGTTGATTGCATATTGATTCTATATTTATTGTATATTGTTTATCGTATATATGTATTCTATATTTATTGTATATTTATGTTATATTTATTCTATATTCATTCCATATTTATTCTGTATTTATTCTATGTTTATTGTGAATTTAGTTTATATCTATTGTATAGTGTATATTTTGCCCGAATACTTATGCCAGTTGTTATGTTTGTTGGTTTATAACCTCATCTAAACAGGTCAATAAATATACTGTATCTACCACAAACCATAGAATTCACCCAGTGAACTTTGCACCAACGTGGCTATCGTTTGGGGCCCCACCCTGGAGGTTTTTGTCCACCAATCCGCCAAACATGTGGACTTCAGCAGTAGTTCTGATATAAGTAGGATAACTATGGTTATTTATGCTTAGCTAGGGTTTATGCTGACCAAATGTGTATATATATACACACATGCTTAAAATATTTTGGGGTGAACATACCAACTTGGGAGCACCACCCTGTGAGGTCCAAGATATCCTGGGGGAATAGCTCAACATCCATCGGGATCATGATCCCAACTGATGGGATTTCTGATTGAAAACCACGTCCTGAATGTTTTTTATTCACTTACCCTAAGCTAAGTTAACAGTGTGTGACATGGGAAATCACCATGTTTAATATATCTTTGATAGATCCAACACTAGAATCGAACTAAATGGGCCATCTAAATGTAAACAAAAGCTATGTCGGCTATGTCACTTTACATGGTCAATCTTTGGTCGTCCACCAAAAAAACACCGTATGCTGCTTGTGGTTATTTTGCATAGCCAAACACTCAAGGAATCTCAAATACTCATCCAGTTGGTTGATGTTGACATGGATTAACCAATGATTAACCAATGATAAACCCATCTGCAACTGGATCTGGGTAAATTATGATATTTCACTAACCTGAATTAAGGCCATTACCATTTGGGGATGATTTCCCTTATTAACCATGATTCCCAGTGAGATCGCAGTGAGGTCGTTATAATTTACCCAGACTGGATTAACCCAAGGTTCAGGGTATGGTAACTTCAACAGGTCCACCTCAGCTGTCCTGAGCTTCTGGAAGCGGCTCAGCTTCGGGTGGAGGGACCGCGTCCTACACCAGGCGGCTCTTGGAGAGATTGGGAATCTTCATTACCTATATTGGGATGACTATTACCAGTCTTGGATATTCCTAGATATGGATATTCCTAGATATTTGATGATATTTGGAAGTTTATTTGCCAGAACGCCACTGATGAACCAGGACTTTGTATGTTTTTTAAGGTGTTCTTTTTGGTGGTTCCTTATGTCCCTAGAGTTTCATCCCCATCCTGGTTTGGTTTGTCAACCAAGAGACATCTTCTGCGGCGGCCGAGTTTTTGGACTCACCCCACGACCTCGCGACTGGTTTATAACTGGGGTCAATAAACGAAACCATCTGTTTATTTATTATAGCCATGGAAAATCACCATTTTTAATAGGTAAACCTCTATAAATGGCCCATTTCCCATGGCTATGTTAGTCATAGCTAGAGGGTAATCCATCCCCTTCCCAGCATTTCCTGACCCTGCCCCGTCCGGGTTGGCACCGCGAATGAGATCTGCTGCCTCTCTTGCCGCCTGAAAGTGGATGCTGGAGAGTCATTTTGGCGCATCCCAAGGACTTCAACATCAAGTCTGATCTCACAGAAACTGACGTCAAAAACTAACATACGGTGGGTGGAAGAAATCCTGCACCACCTTGGATGGTTGAAACCCTGTAAATAATGGGATAAACCAATATAAACCACCAAGAACTGGTGCAGGATTTCTTCCATCCACAATAAGAATGCATTAGTCCAAACATAATGCATAGCAAGACCAAATTCAATGAGTGTCTCAACCTCTCCGCAGTGCTATTTCTTGCAACGCCTGGGCCGCCTCCGACATGGATTCTCGCGCAGACTGGCCGCAAATGCTTGTTTTTGGGTAATCCGGGATAATCCGGGTGGGAAATTCTATCATGGGACAAGCATGGTTCTTTATATAATCTATTTTGTTACCGAACATGACTTGTAAAATCTTGTGAAACTACAGTATGTGTTCAAAATTATATAGTTGCAGCAGATTCTATAGTAGATGCTTTGAACATGGCCGAGATGAACCGCAAATAGCACATATCATTGTGTCCTTGTATCTTGTCCCAAGCTCGGTCCTTGAGTCCACTATGATGCCTAGCAACAAATAACTTGAAGCTGGGTATGGTGTGTTGCACCAAAAAAACACGTGTAGACAACTGTTACCCCATTGACTTACCCAACCTTTTGGGTTGTGACCAATCGGACCCCCTCTTTGCTCCTGAACTCCTGGCATCTGCTAAGGGGGTTTCCATAGTCATGGGGGTACCCAATAGCTCGTTTATTTCATGGAACATCCTCTGAAAATGGTTGATTTAGGGGCACCCCTATTTTAGGATACCAACATATAGCCACCAGAAGTCCAGAAGATCACACAGAAGACAATAAACACAACACAGTGTTCAGTCTCAAACCTCCACACAAGATTAGCTGGACACCACCTGGCTTTGCCTGAAATGATGACACCGCCTTGAATATCATGGTTCACACAAAATCATTGTTCACATCATTTAAAGGTAATAATTTGAATGACCTGGGGTAGCCAACCCGTTTTTGTACGAACGCAACATATCCAAATCACATATTGCTAGTTCTACGACCCCCCCTCTCACTCGCAAAAAAACATGAAAAAAACAACATATCTCATAAATCATATCCACAAATCCTATCCCGTATATGTATATATATATATGTGTGTTTGATATCCATATAAGATTTTGAGGTTTACCCTACCCATCAAATAGATAATACCTATGTATATGTTATAACATATAGATAATATATTCTACATATAATGCACATACATCTGGGACATCCCTAAAAATTGGCTCTCCCCCACTTTCTTTTCGGTCTCCAATGACGGGCAACGACCCGCCTCGTGAGCTGCAGCTTTCTTCATCAAATAGTTCCGCAGGGTGCCGTCCAAGCTTAACTCAGTCGGATTTTCACCATGAGGTCCTGTGTTCCAAGATGTTCCAACCAGGAGTATCAAAACCAATGTATATAGTTCAAAGAACATATATATATATATATATAGAGATAGAGATATACATTACATACAACATAATATGTATAGTATTAAAGGATATTAAAGGTAATAACTTGAATCACCCAGATGAGCAGTTGCCCAAAAAACTATCAAACACCCAAGACCTCCTGTGGATAGCCACTTGGTCGGAACTAGGATGGCCATTTGGGCGAATTCTGAAGATCATCAACCACAAGGGGATCTACAAGACTTCGCAGTAGGGTGATAGCACCCCCCCCAAAAAAACTGATCAATATTCTATTAAAGCAGTTCTAAAGTATCATTTTTCTATCTTGTGGGGTTACTGTTGCCATCAAACCACATACTATTTACCATCAGCAAACAGGCTTCAACTTGACACATCTTGCTGAGGTCCCACGCTTGCATCTCCTCGGTGATGCAAACAGAAAACATGCTGGCAATGTGCCACCATCATCAACAATGGGTGAATAACTATTAACATTGAGACTTAACAAGTAAGTAGCAAGGGAGCCTTATGTTAAAAATAATATCATTTATGTTTTTTTCCATTTCAATATGAGGAATTTTATGATTGTTTTTTTATCGGTTTTCATTTACGATTTATTTATGATTGAATTTATGATGAAGTTTATGATTTCTGGACCGCTTGGGCCCGGGAGGGCCCGGCCTCGGAATCAAAAAAAAAAACATATCACAATCAAACATAAAAACATATGTTTTTCATAAAAAAATACATTTTTTTCAAAAATAAAAACATAAAAGTTTCTTTAAAAACACACAAAAAAACCTAAACTATTCATAAAACAAATCATAAAATGTTCATTAAAAAATAAAACATAAAATTGTTGATCATTTGATGATTTTTCTTACCCTTTCAAATTCAAAAAAAACATTAAACAAATCATTAAAAAAAACACAAATTATTCATAACAAAATCATTGAAAAAACATAAAACAAATCATTAAATTTTCATTTAAAAAAAATTAAAAAATCCTGAAACCCATGAAATGTTCAATAAACAAATCATTAAAAAAAAAACATAAAACATCATAAGAACATGTGATTTTTTGATGTTTCTTCTTACCCTTTCGAATTCATAAACAACTCATTTTTTTTGATAAAAAAACATAAAATTGTTCATTAGAAAAACAAAAACATAAAAAAATAATACAACAAATCATTCAAAAAACACATAAACATTTTCATGAAAAACAACACAAATCTTATGTTTTTTCTGAAATGTTTTTTAATGACGATTCCGAGACGCGAACTCTCCCTGGCCTAAGCGGTCCAGAAATCATAATTTTCGCCATAATAAATATATTCAATCATAAAAAAAAACATGAAAAAATCATATCTGCAAATTTCCTGTTTTTTTTCCGACATAGTGAAATCATAAGAAAAAAACATTTAAAAAAATAGTTATTTATATAATTATTGTTTAAGCTAACTTCCAAAGTTTCAATATAAAGCATCACTATAACTAGTATGGTTAATCAATGTTGATCATACACACACAATATATATATATATATATATATATTATACCATAAAACATCACCATCCCACATACCATACATATGCATCAATCACGAGTAACATGGAACCCGTTAATCTTACTCTTCGCGATCTTCGCGGCAAGAGGCGTGCATCCCGTTGATCAAGTTATCGAAGTCTGCTGAGGGGATGTACTTGGTCTGTTCAACCTTGGACGGTTCAACAACCTCCCGAGAGGAATGAGCCCCCATAGAATGGCTGGGCTTCACACATCTTAACCACCAACAACCACGTTTAGAATGGGCGAATCTTAACCGTGTATTTATTTTTGGGGTCACCGAACTGAGTGGGTTGGTGAAATCCAGATTATGGTTGGTACAGTCTTTTTATCCCAACAGAATGAGTCAAGTGGGGTTACAGTCATCCTTCCACGCACGCTTGGAAAACTGGACATGCTAGAGACAGCGTTCTTGCACGCTTGCACATCTACGCTGTGCTACGTTGTTGTAGCGTTCTTTAGCGTTCACGCTTGCACATCTACGCTGTGCTACGTTGTTGTAGCGTTCTTGCACGCTTGCACATCTACTCTGTGCTACGTTGATGTAACGTTCTTGCCCGCTTGCGGAACTACGCTGTGCTACGTTGTTGTAGCGTTCTTTAGCGTTCTTGCACGCTTGCACATCTACGCTGTGCTACGTTGTTGTAGCGTTCTTTAGCGTTCTTGCACGCTTGCACATCTACTCTGTGCTACGGGGGCAGGTCAAGACTATAGGAACCTGAGTGGGAATGGATGAGTCCCAAGTCAACGTTCAGAAGAAATCCTGCATTCCGGGACAATTGAGTAGAGATGAGTAGAGGATACTTGCCAAAAATAAATTTCATTCGATTTCAATAGGGACTGTAAACAAAGCCATGTGAAGATCCAAACATATGTGATTGTTTGAGGTCTCCAAGATTCCACTCGGTGAGGGATATATGATAATCCCCTAGCCACTGGTACATGCAACAAGTCTTGTTGGTAAAAACCAACTGTTTGTGGTGACATCCCCATTCTTGATAGATACACTTATAGTAAACTTGGCCAAACCCTAAACTCCATGTTCCCCAAAGTTGTTTAAGTTTAATCCTATACTTTTCCAAACGATGGCCATTGGTACAATCCCCATTTTCAGTCGGTCAAATTCCAAAAGTTCTCTTCTTCAATCGCTATTGTTCAGCTGTTTCAACTACTGAAATTCCGAAATTAGATCAGATCTCCCAGTTTTCATCAGATGTCATCTTCTTCTCCAAGTGTTCTTTCAAATTTTTCCATCATGTATCCATCATTTTCCATGGTTTGCCATGGTTTTCCATGGTTTTGCGTGGTTTTCCATGGATTTCCATGGTTTTTCCACCATTTTCCCCAGCATTTTGGGGGGTTTCCCAGGCCACGTCTGCTGAGCTTCCCAGGCCACATGTTCCAGGTCCAGAGCCGAGGCCCAGGGAACGCCTCCAGGCATCTGGCGTGGCATCCTGGCGAAATGCTGGGATTTTTTGGCCATCCAACCAGTATTCATTGGATAGTTTTATGATGGTTTAATGATGGTTAATATTGGCTGACTGGATACATAGTAGCAAAAAAGTATACTTTGCATAAATGGCTTATAGATCCAATCCATAATTATCCCTATTGGATTGGTTAAAGGGTTAAAGGGAAAAATAGGGAAAACTCATGCAACATAGGGAACATGTCATGTACGGAATATATGGTGGTTTCCTGAAAATGGAGGTGCCCCACTAGCTGGATTGTTTATAAGGGAAAATCCTATTGACATGGATGATTTGGGGGTACTTTGGAACTATTGGGCTCACTGCAAGGCTAACACAGCAACAAGCTGCACACCATCCGCTCAAACTGTTTTGACGCGTGGCACAAGCAATACAACCCCTCAAGTCTATTGGGCCAAAACATCATGGCCATGCAAGATAAACCAAGGTGCAATGTGATGGACCTGCATGGGTCTGTCACTTCTGGAATCATATTCCCTCCAACTATTGTTGGTTTATCTTGTCTTTTCGCTGTCGTTTCTCTTCCTTGGCTTTGTGTCTCAAGTTCAAAGTGTCAAACTCTGCTTGTAACTGGTATGAACCTCTTGCAATCACAGATCGAAGAAAGTCTGCTGTCATAAACTTGGTCAGGGAGTCTGCAAGTTGAACTGTTCCATCAATCCAACGAATGCAACCATTATGTCGACGCAAGTACTCTCGGATTATGGCTAAATCGATACAGGTACGTTTGTCAGTGCTTGAATTGGCATTATGTGAAGCAGTCAATGCGTCATACACTGACTTGGCGTCAGTGACAATACCAAATTCCAGGGGCTCCAACATTGTTTCCCAATCAATTGTTCCATGATTAACCAAGTCATTGTAAAACATCTCAGCGATCAAGTACCTGAACCAACATGCAACGGCAGCACTTTCAACAATTCCCTGGGTTTCTGCACTCAAGGTTGAAATAGTTCGACGTTTCAATGTATGGCTTTTCCAACTCAACATCGAAAACATAGTTTCACCACCTTGCAACATTTTTCGATCTGTTGAAAGAACAATATACCCAGCTTGAGATTTATGGCCTCCTTCCTCATCTTTGGCATTTGCCCAGGCAGCATCTGATGTCACGACGATGCACAAGTCTTTTGGATTTACCGGTCGAATGGTGACACCTATATCTCGGTATAGGTAAGCTTCTTTAAGTATCTTATTACAGGTCTTCAGGTCACCAATGACTGGACATGGAAAGGCTTGCATGAGAAGAGACACACTGCCGGCCAGATCAACACGTGTTTCCTTTGAAAGCCAACTGAGAGCACCAACCTTTTCTCGAAGCTGTCTGACTTGTTCTGTATTGCATGGAGTGTCATTGTCAGCACCTTTAGGAATGACGATTCTGTCATGGCACTTTTGTTCGGCATAGTACTGTTGACTAAGGTGAATTGTTCCATCCTTCCTTTGTTGAATATCTTTTCCACAGAATCTACCTGAGTCATATTCCCACTTACCAAACTTGTATTTTGATCGAAGCTGCTCCATTAAACTTTGATGACGTGGACCACCACCACTCACAAGATCATTGGTTGCCACCATGATGATTCCGTCCAAGTATGTGTTGTTATGTTCATCTTTGGCATGGAGTAAATAACAGCATGGATCAAGTATGGATGGTTTGTATCCCATATCCTGGAAGGTTTTGTCCAGGTGCCGATTCCAACGATATGGTGCATCAACCAAACCATAAACTGTTTTCTTGATTTCGATCAAACAATTTGGTGGAAGACCTAAAAGTTCCCTTTCTGGAGGTTCACAATACAAGGGAGCATCTCTCTGTAAGGTGTCACCCTGCATGAATGCCTGGCTGAAGTCGGCAAAGTGCATCCTCCAACGCATGGAACTAATGGCTTGCAATCCCATCATGAAAGTATCTCTATGGATTACTGGAGAGGATGCACAAACACTAAAAATGTCGGGATCCTTATCACCTCTTGCAACCCATCTTGACTTGGCCTTACATGGTGCACCATCGGGACTGCAGTTGAGTATGGTCTCAGGACCAACTTGCGTCACATCGTCAATGGGCTTTGCCACGTGCAGTAGCCTGCTTTGCATGATTCGGTGAGAATAATGCTGTCTAATTTTCTGTGCTTCATGAGGGTCTACTACCGAAATGGCGCCATTGTCGATATTTGTCTTCCATTCCTTTTGAATGGCCTGCTTGAAAAGTTCATAGTCGTGACGATCAAGATCCTTGAGTCGGATCTCTTTGTTGGCTCTTTTGTTGACGGTAGATGAATGGGTTCCTGCACCTGCATGATTGTGTTGATCACCAATATCCATGGAGAAAACTTGATTGAATTCCAAAACACTATTGGGTTCACATTCCAAAAGTAGTTCTTGATCGGATTCCAAACTTTCAGTATCGGCTTCGGACATGGCTCTTGGCGTTGAGGGTGAAGGAACCATATCATCATCATCATCATCCATTCCCTGCACAAGATCTTCAAGACTCAGCTTCGGCTGTTTCTGCGGATCAAAAGGAGGTTGCTTGGACGACGCACGTTTTCGTCCCGTGGGATGGGTCTCAGGCTCTGGAGGATATAGGGTTCATGTCTGATGTCACTAAGGCCACTGATTTTGTTGTGTCGCAGTTCATTTCGAATTTCACACAGATTCTTCAAAACTGAGCTACATGCGGCATCTTCATCACTGCTGGCAAGTCTGAGTTGTTCTGGAGCGGCTTTGACAAGTCTTCCTTGATATGATATGTAGATGCTTGATGGATACTGCGTGGCAACGACACGGCATGGACCATTCCAGAACTGATGGTTAGGCCGACGTGATGCCGAGTGATGAACTGCAACTTTGTTAAACTGTCCAAATGACCAAAAATACACCAATTGTCCCACCTCAAAACTTTGAACCTTGCGAGGCCCACTACTGACGGCTCTCCTAATGGCTGCTGCACATTCTGAGGAGAAAAACGCACGACCTGCACATTCTCGCATCCTTGCTTGTTTTTGCAAGGTCACATCGCCCAAGCCAATCATGGAATGGTGTGTGAGGTTGTCTTCTTCCTCACGACTCATTAAGACATCCCCTGGCATGGCTGGTGTGTAACCAAACACTCTATGGATTGCAGAATAGCCTCCACGGTGACACAGTCGATTCTTGCACATGTTGACTGTTTCGATCAGTTCAAAGACTTCATCAGGATCTGAAGTTGGTCCATAATCCAGACTAGCCTTGTTGAACATGGTTTTGAACGATCCACCCTCTCTTTCCGTGATTGAATTTTGGGTTGGGCTTTCCAAACTGCTGACATCAACTTCTGTTCCATCTGTTGCGGTTCTGTACATGAAGGCTCCTAAGAACTCAGATCCCATATCAGGTTTGACGACTTTTGGTGGTCCAAATAGCTTCACCCAAGTCCTGTAAGCACTGCGCACATGAGAGGCAGTAAGCCCCGAGAGTGGAATGATCATTTGATAGCGGGTGCCCCAACAGATTATGTTTAAGCATTTGATACTTACATCATGATGCTTAATGGTCAATGTGTCAACACCTACTACTTGATTAAATTCCAGTTCCCTTGGTGGGGCTGCTCTTCTCCACGGCTTTGGACGGGCGTCCTCTTTGCATTGGGAACATTCAAAGTTCTTGGCCAACCCCAAAGTGGCCATTGACGCGCCTGCAAGTCTCAAGATCCTAAGAAAACGATCATGGTTTGGGTGGCCCATGCCACGATGTGCCCTAGTGATCTCATTATTTAAGGAACGACGTTGTGCTATGTTGTGCTGGCGACAACAGCTCCACTGCTTGAGACTCTTCCTCGGTCAATGGTTGGTGGGATGCATCAGCTTCTGCATTGGCTATGTCCTGAACTGCAAATTGTTCGAATGTAGGTTCGGCCAGAAACTGTACAATTTGTTCAGTGGGGTCTGCAACAAAACCATCATCATGCTGAGTTGACACATCAGAGTTGGCATGTTGACTTCGGAAGACCTGAGTACGTCTGACATTTCGTTTCGAACCATCAGGACATTCATGTTGCCAGGCAACGGAACACAAGTGCACTTGATGCTGGTCAATCTTGTTGGGACCAGACTTTGCAAAGGCTCGGAGGACAGCATCTATCAAAGCAGTCGGGTATCGAGCTGCTTGACTGGCTCTGGCATGACCATGTATGCTACCGACGCACTGTTGGTGAACATGGTTATTCTTACACGTTCGTTTCAAGGCGGCAGCAATACCAACATGGTTGGTGAGGAATCCAGTACGTTTTCTAATTGGCTGTTGATTCAAGTCCTTTTGTCCAAACATACATTGATCAGTTCTAATCAACATGGTACCTGGTTCATTCAACAGTCTTTTAATACTGGACTCATTCCATGATAGTGCATTCCAAGGCTGTTCAAAGAGAAAACTCTTACCTCGACGAGCTTGAATTGTGCACACCACTGCAGCAAACGTAAGCAGTACGCAGGCATCATGATACTTCTTCCGGAAGGTTGGGTCATTCATACAGCTTTCTCTGGACTTGCCGAGTCCCAGATATTGTAGCATTGAAAACATCGTGCAAGGTGGCACGGTGGTGTGACAATCACCAAGTCATATGGATTGTTAATCAAATGTTCCAAACACTGTTTTCTCTGCTTTGGACATAGTAGCTGATGACCCAATTGTAGATCGAATGCCTGTCCTGCCTTCAGGTCATGCTTGGGTGATCTAGACACAAAACGATTCGGACTAAACACTTCACCAATCAACCGCAAGTGCATCAGTTCTTTGACAAGATTGGAGTCAGAAACATCCTCATCAATAACATTGGTTTCATCAAAGGAATGTTTGACAGTATCATGTTCCAATTGTTCAATTCGTTTTTGAATTTCACCCAAGATGTGCTTTCGCTGACCGGTTTTGATGCTTACGGACTCAGAGCACGTGGCCGTCCTGATTTCTTGAGGTTGGTCACGTCCACCCATCGCTGCGTGGTCTGGTTGTTCTTGTAGATGGTGATCTCCTGGAGTCCACAGTGCATGCATGTGCGCATCTTCTGATACGCATTGGTGCCTCGTTTGTTCCACTGATGGTTGCACTCTCTGGGAGGTGCAGGAGGAGACCTTGTTGGGCTTCGGATCACCTGACTCTGTCCAGGGCTGGAGTCCACGTCCGGCTCGCCGTAAGAGGCGTATCCTTCTTCGTAATGCTTCCTTGATCTCACTGGAGTGCCTGTTGGCTGTCTCGACCCTTGTGAGGAAGCATAGATTCTCTCGTACTCCTCGCCCTTGGTCTCCTGGATCCACTGGAAGTAGTGGCACTGATGTATGGACTGTGGTTCTTTGGGGCATCGGTAAAACTGTCTCATGTAGTTGAGTCCCTGCTTGCGGCAAGTGTACCGAACCGGCTTCAGGCCGCAGTAACACAGCTCGATCGAGCTCTGAGACCTCACACTCTGGCTTGAACTGGATGGCCCTTGATGTCTGGGTGACTGCGTCATGAGTCGGTCCAGATTTTCTGCTGAGATCACTGAGAAATTGCCGGTTGTGCTGGTCTTCTGTGAGCGTCGATCCTTGGACTTCGGGTAACATGGAGTTTCCATCCAACTTTCTTTCATGCCCTTTTCGTGTCTCTTCTTTTCGATCACCATGTGGTTCATCATCTCTTGAAGAGTGTCGACCTCTTCCATATCCGCAACCTTCATCATCATCGCCAGTACTCGCATCAACACATTCATCAATGGTATTGCCAATCCGATCATGAGTCGGACCATGGTGTCCAGATGTTCCTGGATCTTGAGCTTGTTGTACATGCGTGACCACTGGCTGACATACTTTGGACTGGCCTCCGCATGTGAGGTGCATGCTCTCTTGTTGCCTCGAGACGACGTCTGCTCCTCCATGGTCTGAGTGACACGGTCGAGGATTGGACAACGGAGTCTCTGCGATGCTTGAATTTGATTGCGACTGGAAAACATCAGTTGGTGCAGTGGCTGACTTTGAAAAACGAGACACTGATACCTTGGATTCTGTACAATTGATTGTTTCGACAGCATCTGCATCGACATGCTTGGTGTCACTATATGCAACTGGATTTGGATTATAGTTTCCCATAACTACCCCGTTATCCAACTGCATATCACGCGATTTCATTTGATGAGATTTATCCCCAAGATTATCTATTTCCCCAGTTATTTGGTTTGGCAGTGGCTGCTGAAGCAAAAACACCTGGCATTCATCACCGATGATTTTCTGAACCTTCCACTGGTCTGGAGAGTTTTCGGAGCACTCAGCTATGGCATCAAACTCAAAAAGTTTCAGACAGAGCTGTCCCTTGTCATTGTAGAACATCTTGCCGGACTCATGGATGGCCTGAAAGTGCATGTTTCCATGTCCTAGACTCAACGCGGTATCTAAGGCCTTCAAAATCGGCAAGGACAAAAGAAAGGGAGCATCAGGAGTGTCTTCTAATACTGCAGCACGAATCATTCCTGGTCTCTGTCCAAACACACCGGGATTAAGGCAACGCAGTTCGTCACCGTCTCACCGCCGATGCCAGTGAATCGGAACTTCTGAGAAACAAATTTTATGCTAAGACCTTCTGGAAGTCTGGCTGAGATGTTTTCCAGAGTTCTTCTTCCAATTGCAGAACGTTGACAACCGGTATCAATTACTGCAAAACTCTCACTGGTACAGTAGTGATAGGCTTCCACTGGTTGCATGCCATTGGCATTCATCATTGCAACAGGTTTCACACTGCCGGACTCGAGGGGTTGTGAACTATTGGAAACGGTTGCAAACCCTTCAGGAAAAACTTGCATGACATGTCGGATGACTTGCTTCATGCCTGGTGAAAACAACTGGAATCCTGTGGTCCTACTGAAGTTATTCACCTGAACCTCAGTTGTCCATACGGCCACAGGACATGTTTCCTATTCCTTGGAGGCTTGCAACTCGGAAAAGGCTTCGGCTGCATCGGATGCTGCACTGTCATCTACGGACTGTACAAGTGACCACCAACCATGGGCTGTGCCGGATGTGTTTCCTCCGGTTGAGGATGCAGGGATCTTACCACCATTGGCATTCTTTTGGGGGCATTCACGGTGCCAATGACCAACCTCACCACATGATTTACATCGTGTTACTGATTTTAATTGTTGAAGATCCCTTCTCATGGTCCCCAAACCCTGGTTATTGGCCCCAACTACTGGACGGTAACCCCTGGCATTTCGGACCTCACGCTTTTGCTGCTGAACCTGCTTGTAGGTCATGGACACGGGCTTGTTCACTTTCTGCTTTATGAGCGTCATGAGAATCTCTCGAGCACCGTCTTCTGTAACCTCAGCAGTTTTTGAGGTGTCATCACCATCCAGATCTGCAATGGCCTGTTCGATCAGGTCAATGTCATCGTCGTCATGGGCCATGTCGCCAGAAAACTCCTGGGTCTCCTCGTCGACAGTCTCTTGAACCCACAGATGACGTTTCTTTGAAGCCGCCTATTAACTTTCGTGGGTCAGGGGGAATTGACCCAGAGAAAGGATTCAAAAAGGAAATAGAGGAAAAGAAAAGGAAATAGACAAAATCCAGCGCTGAAAAGTGATATTGATATTTGGCACTAGA
>Ga0126342_10002326_pt1 | contig 29383 bp, 32 predicted proteins | sample Cyp1metagenome_FD_92528 | JGI IMG/M metagenome (GOLD analysis project Ga0126342, IMG submission 92528) | Coral microbial communities from Lord Howe Island, Old Settlement Bay, Australia - Cyphastrea 1 metagenome | ecosystem: Host-associated > Invertebrates > Cnidaria > Coral ...
ATGAAAACACATTGGTTTCATATGTGAACCCTGAAAACACGTATACAAAGACATTCGCTTTATAAGACAACCCTCAAAATCTTAAAAAATAACATACTTTTTTCACATAGGGAAAACATACTTGTTTCTCCTTAATTGTGGGACTGCCTCTCTGGCTGGCTGGAACTCATAAGGTTGAACTTGGATGGAAGCGGCTGATTCTTGCAGAATGATGCACAATGTTGGATTCTAATGAAACAACCTGAACCAGTGCACTACATCTAATCTAAATGCCAATCTTTCCATGGATGCCTTAGCCATGGACGCCGCATCGCCCGTATAAATGCCATCCTTCTTCTCACTGGATTCCCTCAACCATCAAGAACCTACCAATTATCTGCATCGTAGCGGCTTTCTAACTTGAGCGTCATGCAAAATTGGCAAAGACTCAAGAACCCATAGGTTTCCCATTAAAAGTTTGCCGGCTCGAAATGGGGTCTCAAACTAGGGTGGATTTAACGACCAATCAATTAATTATCGTTTTCCCTTTGTAAAATGACCAGTTTGGATGTGCCATGGTGGGCCCAATTTTCAGACATGTCACAAGTGAATATCAATAATATTGTTTCTTGGAAAAAACAATGATACCCCACTTATATCCCCATCAATGATCGTTTGGACCCGCAATTTTCCGACACACGCAGTTGAGCAGTGTTCAAAATCTGCAATGTCGTCCCTTTTGATCCTGGTTGCTTGAGAATGCGATTCCCCGTTCATGGCTTGTGATATAATACACAATAATAAAAGAACTTAGTATCATCTCATACAATCGTCAACCAACAACCATCGGTTATCAGTTGTATCACCACGCAAAATCCCGAAATTGATAGTTTAAACATTATTAAAGCATGTTAACCCCCCTTTACAACACTCTGGTTCAGCATCCCGAGCTCAACCAATCACGGCCTCGATGAAGATGAACGAGTTCGAGCTGACGGGATGACGATGACTAAGCAGTGATTGTTTGTTTTTTGGGGTAGCTAACAGTCACAGAGTGGTTCTATCGAGGAAAAATGGGGCTGGGGCTTCAAAGTCGAACTAGAAACCACAGTTCGAATTATGGGGATTGAACATACTCGATGGCGGATACCACATTGGATGGGTCAAACACCTATGTTCTCTTTCCAGATGGGTGGCCAACCCGACTAGTTTTGTAGCTCCAACAAACTAGGTGGTTCGGCAAAAAATCGTGGTGCCTTGATGAACGCCAAACAACGACACTTGATCTGGTTGGTTGATTGTCCTGTTCTTTGCCCCTTGCAGTCCGACTATAGGGACTCGTTCCTTCAATCAGTGAGTCGTGTCACCATAACGACAAGAGAAACAGTGCTGAGTCTGTCTGTAACGTGATGGCTCTGTGAGTCACTTCATGCATTCCACTTTTCAATTCCAAACTTACAGATCTGAAGATATCTGAAGATTATGACAGAGAACATCAAACATGTGATGTGGAAGACACCTCTTGAATGGTTGAAGTGAGTAGCTATAGAGAATGTCATCCTCGATTCAGTCCACCATCAAGCCTTGGCAGGCGAGCCCGGATACCCTGACCCTCGTTTAGCTTCTTGGTGCCTGTGGCTTTCTGCTTCACTTGCGGCATGGCTAGGACGGCCCTGAGAGGAATCTCCAAGCGTGGCTTTGCCATGACTAATTTCCTTCCAGCGACTGTTGACTGGTTAGTTTTCTTTTGATATAAGTGAAAACATCAGCTAGCCCTAAGCAAACGAATACATGCACTGGGCCACGCTGGGCTGGCTATTTTCGTTGATCTCAGTCAAGCTGTGGCTAGCTTGAACCATGGCCGAGAAGATTCGAGAAGCAACTAAAACTCGGCCAAAACTCAAAACTATGTTTGTCAAAGAGCAGCACCACTCACTGAGAGTCCCATGGGGTCTTATGTCCAACATCACACCCATGGAGCAAGAAAGAGATACAAACTTTCTGGTGGCATCGGAACTACTTCGCAAAGGGAGCCGCGGGGGGCTCAAGAGATCTCAAGCGGCTAAGCGGCTAATCCCCAAGCTGCACTGCACTATTCTTTTAGCAGCTGAAGTCTGAAAGATATGATCGTTCTCCATCTGAGTCAGATTTGTGCGTCAACGCTGGGAAATGGCGCAGCGATGGCGCAGGGTCTCTAGGCATCTCGACTTCTTCTTGGTCCCTGTAAATTTGTAAATGATTTGAAGCCCAGGGACAAATCCAGTGTGTTGATGGCTTCCATGATGTAGAACTGCCCTACCTCAAAATCCGATTCCGGCACCACTAAGATTTTGAGGAAACAGCAGCGTCTCAAGGCCCCAATGATAGCTGGGGCTGAGATCCCTTCAAAGGATCTAATGATTGCTCTGGAATAACATATGCCAGTCTCTATAGCGTCCACTCACAGGCGCTGAGAACTGACCGCCACTCAGATGGACCGGATGAGAACTGATGCTGAAGATTCGCTGTGAGAACTGATTCTGCGCATCATTGGGGGCGTAGCAGGATACGTCGTCGGCGGCGTTCATGATCAAAATCATACGAATCTCCGTTACATCAACATGAAGTGCAAATACTTTCACAAGCCTTCAGAGCAGCAATGGCCGGTTTTGGTTTTGGCAACGCTGCTCCGAAGGCTTGTGAGAGTCCTTGCAATTGAAGTTCCCGCAGTGTCGTCCGTTGGGGCATTGGTCCACCTGGGTTTGTCTGAACATAATGTACCCCTAAATCCGTTGAATCCGTTGGTTAATCATAATTATTCCCTTTAACTGGTGATTAAAATGGCCATGTATTGGGTGGTAAATCATGGTAAATCCATGTAAATCCTCCGGTTTTTTGGACAACCAACGACCTTGTAATCCTCTGGAAGTGGCTCGTCCATCCAGCTGGGTAGCTTCAGGCTTCAGCAGATTCGGCTCCCGCCGCCGCAGCAGCACCGGCACGACCCAAGGCCTGTGCTCGTCCCCTCCATGGCCATTGGAGTCGCGTGGGGACCTAGCTGACAAGCAGGGGACATCATCCAGCAACGAGGTAAGGCGCTCTTTCAGTGTCGGATCTTCTGGCCCTATTGCCAGTAAATCTTGATTCATCTTGAGCGAAATGCAGTTGCCATTGTCGACCTAGAGTACTGGTATGATCCTGTGGTTTTTTTTGACACTTGAAGGAGCAAGCACTCAGCTGCAAGGTCACCCTTGGCCAATGCCACAAACCTACCATTTGGATATGATATCTAATAATTAGCTTCAATATTTTACCGCCCATCTATATATGTTTTTTTTGTTTTGGATTCTGGATGGTTTATTTATACTTGGGTTTACCACGGTTTACCACATTATTCTGGTCTTCATAGATAAACATAGCTCTAAGCTTTGGACGTTCACCTTCCTGTTCGAATCTGTTCCAATAATCCCGAGGAGATAGTGCTCTGACTAACATGGCTCACGTCTCACAGCGTCCACCTTTCTTGGAGCTGACACGACACTCAACTTTGTCATGCCGCAGACCTAATAATCGTAATAATATGTAATCATTATATGGGTATGGATCAATACCTATTAATACCATTTTTAGGGGGATGAACATCCATTTACCAGCTATTTTGATGTTCACCAGGGGTACAAGGTTTTGACACACTGCCATATATTTGCTGGTGTGAATGGAGGGAAGAAAGCATAGTACTCAACCCACCAAATCAATTCCCCTTGGACAGGTAAGATATGGTAAGATAATGTTGCTTTTACAATGCGCAAGGAATTATGAATCCCAGCTATTCCATGAAACATCATTCTGAAGAAGCGCATGTTTCAAGGGATTTTACCAAGAAACATCTTCCCCTAATTTTTTTTGAATCCCGCGCGCTAAGCCTTTTTCACCTCGACTTGAAAGCATTTGCCGCTGCCTGGAAGCCAAAATACCTCTGGCAGGCTTGCCAGCCAAGAAATATTGGGCACAAGACTCACAAGTTCACAGCTATGGGAGAAGGGCACGGCGTTTGCTATCTAAAGGGGCATGAGCACCAAGGTACTGCCTTGCAAACAACACGTCTTTGTGACTGATTTGGTGAATCTGGTTCAACCTCAAGTCTATGATTAGTTATTGCCGTGGCCCCCAAGAATGGGAGGATACGCCAACAAGGTCCCCCTTCGCCTATTAGCGGTTGCTAGCGCAACCTCTAAGTCGCTACAGGTCGGCATGGCTCAGAGAATTCACCACACATGCAAAACTCAGCGGGGGGGTTCAACAGTAATGCTCAAAATATGGTAATGTCAGCGAGACATTGCGCCGCAGGCCGCATTTTAGTGATTTCAATGGAGTGGTAATTTGAGTCTGCAACCAATACCGTCCAGCGACCCAGATTATTGTGTCTCCGTGCAGGTTTGTAGAGCGTGTCATATTTATATAATTGTTGCTTCCATAGTTCCCCAAACATCCCGAACCAATACAAAAACTTAGCGCAGAGTCCAAAAACATCAAGTGAATCTCATGTTTGACATCCCCTTATGATGTTTCCCTATATATCTCATTCTGCACGATGCACAGCAAAAGCAGCATACCCCGAGTAACTTCGGCCAAGCGCCTTGGCAAAAATCCTTTGGCCTTTCGGTGAAACTGAGTCCTCCGCAGGTGGTATCCGGGGAAGCTGCAACAAGAGCATGATTCATGGTAGGTAAATCCTAGAAAAAAAGTAGCTAGTGGTAGGTAAGGGTAGGTAAGGGTAGGTAATGGTAGGTACAGTAGGTACATCACGTGCTTCTCCTGCTTGCTCGTGTTTTTTCTTTACAGTTCCAAACTATCAAGTCACTGAAATCTATACATACAGTATATATATATATTATATACATTTCATTATTTCATTTTTGCCACACCAAAAAAAACAGAAGTGCCGCCAGATTCACCACCTTGTACGAGTATCATCTCGACCATGCCGGGGTTGGTTGCAACTTTGGCCGACCTGAGAAGTCGGCTCATGGCTGTGAAGTTGACAAGCAAAGAACCCAGTGTTGTGCTCTGCATTGAAAAAGAGCTTAATGTGTGCAAAGTGCTGTGTACACATCAAACATCATCAAACAATGGACAGTAATGCATTAATTATAATGCATTGTAAGGTCATGGTGTGAGAAACAAAACATTGTGAGAATTCCCTTGCTGGTTGAGATATCCTTCCAAGCATTGGAAAACAACAAACTTTCAAGCAATGTTCAAAGCCGCCATTTCTGTCATTTCATGAGGCATAGTGGATAGTCTCCGAGAAAACCCGAAGAAGTTAAATACCCCCAGAACAGAACAATATACACATCTAACAGTTCATTGAAAAGGATTTTGCTCATGCATATAAACCGATTCCATTTTCATATGGTCTTTACCAACATATAGCAACGTCGCAAGACAATAACAAATCCCACGTCACTGACATAGTGATTATTAATAAGTGTCCTATCTTCTGGGGATTACTATAATGATGACTCATAAAATGACTCATAAAATGACTCAGAATGATCAAGAACCCAAAAGATAGGACACAAAAAAGAAACTACTAGTGGTTACTTCTTAAAATGGGGATTAATTATTCAGGTTTCCATAACTTCTTAAAAACTACCAGACTGGGAGCTCCGACTATACCCCGAGTTGTTGCTCTTGAGGCTCACGGAGAAACTGCCACCTGCTCTGGGACTGGCGCCGGGATCCATGGCTGCTCTGGGACAATTAAATAAAGCAAATGACAAATGTAGCCATACTATTCTTTTTTTCGGAATCAGTTTTTAAAAGCTCGGTTTTTGAAGATGATCATGGGATACCATTGGAACAACAGGGTCAAACAGATACGACTCAAGGTTTTCGGGGCAGGGATCAGAAAAACCTCCGAAGCCCGCTGCCTCTGGGCGTGCTTACTTTCTCTGGCCGTGCCTAGCGGCGAAATGCAGGGCTGGTCACACTGATCAGGGATTTATTGATATGATACAATACTTATATATGTGTATATATATCTAGTCATCCTGAAGTCCTGAAGTAGATAGAATGTGGAATTTTCAAATATATTCCCATTTTAGTGAGTTTTTTTTGAAGTTGCCATATTCTATCTACTCCAGGATGATTATATATAACTCTATGTAAATGCATAATACAACAATTTTAAGGCACATCTGGGACATCTTTGTAAGTGACTGTTGGTCCAGGTGCTGCTTTGAGACTCTTGAGCATCACCAAAGACTGATAAGTCTGGCATAGTTTGGCACGCTTAGCGGCTTAGCAGTGAGAGGGTTTCATTTTGTGCCCACATCTGCCTTCTCGCTATCCAGCCCCAAGTCCTGCAAAGTACCTGGGCCAAAGTCGCTGCTTGGCGCACACACAGCACTGCGCGATTACTGGGTCCAAAAAATTCAGGATCCCCAGTCGTCACCATGTCACCATCGGGTTTCAATACAAAGTCATGGTCATCCATGACATTCCATGACGAATGGATGATTTTGGGCTACTGTGACTTAGGAACGCTTAGGAACCCTGCTGGAAAAGTCAAAGTTTCCAACCCGCCTGCAGTACTTCTGATGGACGGTCGGGTGGCCTTATGTCGCGAAGACATGGGGGAGATTTGATGAATCATCCACAAAGGATACAATAGCAACAAGTATTGTATAGAATGTACTATAATATGTATTAATAATTGTTAATAAGGGGTCAGTACAGGGACTTGGACACTCAATTCTGAGGTGAGCGGTTGAGTGACTCTCACTTACTCAGGGAAGCCAAACGTTACTCACTCACACACACAGTTCAAAGTGCAACAGGAACTTTTCCTTAGGAACGTCTTTGCAGAATCTAGTGCCTGCGCAAATCAAGCCGAAATTCTTCTTAAAATTAGCGCGTCAGATTCCGTCAAAGTCATAATAACTTAGCCCAACACCGGAAGAGGGTCAGGATACCGCTTGCAACCTGATGTTCGCAGCTGCTAGGGAAGAGGATGGGCCATGCCCCCAATTGACCAAGGTACCCAAGTCTCTTAGATCTCTTAGATCTCTTAGTGGATCTGGGCGCGCAGGATCCTTAAAACCCCCACTTTAGATTTAAACGTTGAGGGGACACAAAAATCCACAAATCTGGAGGATTGGAGGATCACCCTGGGGCTGCCAGACCGCAATGCTGGCAAAACTGTGCATCTGCCATGAAGCGGGCACCACCTGCAACGAAACCCGTTTGGAAACCATCCCTGGTGGGCCTAAAATGGCCTAAATACCCATCACCTCTCTAGTCACCAATCAGTACTTGCATATATTGTTTAAGATCTATTAGGTCTATTAATCAATCAAGTCCTGACCACAGTATCCACAGTCTGATCTCTAGTAATCAACAATTCTCGCCAAAACAATCTGGGAATCCTCTACTAGAGATCGGCGCTCGGCTGAAGATTCTGATGCTCCGACTTCTGATCTATGAGTATCCTAGTAGTATGCTGTAATAATTGTCCTTTACATGTCATCCAAACTTACAAAAGAACATGAATCCAAAAATGGATCCACAAAATGGATCCAACATGATCCTAATATATATATATGTATTTCTACCATTTTCTACCCCAACTAGACCAAGCGAACTTCCCAAGTCTGCCGACAAGTCGCAACTGGCACAGCATCCACGAAAGTCTGAGGTGGTCCCCGCAGGGCCGCCACCTGAGGAAATGTAGGATTTAAACAGGAAATGCAGATGGTGTGGAGATATGTTTAGTATGAGTATTAGATCATCTCATGATAAAATAGGAAAATACATATCATATCATCTCATGATTTCATGGATTCGAGATCATTTATCATGAGTTGCAAGGAATCTTTGGATTTCTACGAGCCCGAAACTAGTTGCATTTCCAGCACTTTTGCACCGCTTCAAGATCCCAGTGGTGCATCCAGGCCTCGTCGGCTCGCGCTCGGTGAGCCCCTGGCCTCGTGGGAATATTGGGGTTTACCCCCACAAAAAAGGGCCGATTTGGATATTTGCCGGCAAACAAGGATGGATGGCTAATCTGTAAATCCATGTGAATACCTTTTATTGTTAGATTATGTTAGATTGATGATTAAGCCACATCTTAGACGTTGATATCTAGCAACGAGCATGGGGTGATAGCTATTGCAACACCAGGGATTTAGCTGTAAATCTTCAACTCAATCATAGCTTCAATGGCTCTACAGCGCAAAGATGTGGCTATTGCACCGTCTACAAAACTAACTTGGATATCGTCACTTACTGTATCTGTTGTGAGAAGGTTAACCTTGTAAACCAACCGGTGACTCAGTTGGAAAAGGACGTCTATGACTATGATAATTTAGATTTTATCCCATTGATGCCCTGAAGAATCCTCTTTCTTGACATGTGGATCATCTCACACTTTTTTCAGCAGCCGTTGCTTCAAGTTCAGCATCCTCGAAATCTCGACAAATGCTGAACCCGGTGTGACCGGTGCCATACTTTCATCTTGTGAACTTGGCTAGCAACTGCATTGCAGATCAAACATGATCAAACATGATCATACCAGATCCAAGCAACAAACACAGTTTAGCTCTGTCATTTTTTAAAAAACTATGTTAATGATTTTTTTCTCCATCTGATGAGTTGTTTGATGTTTTTCACTCGAGTGTTCCATATTTTATGCATCTGCATCCTGACGATCATCTCTGATGACCGGCTTCACTGCACCTTGGATGACTGAACCTGTCCATGGCAAGGCGGGCAACTTCGACCGTGGATGACTGTGGATGTGCCAAATACAAACACTTGGTACACCTATATATAATACATATATACATAAATAAATATATATATATATATATTATATTGTACATTTATATACAGTATATTGTCAAGTTTCCAAGAGCCGTCTCGCGTATATAGTAAAACAAACTGAATTGGTTGATGAAGCAGAGTGTTTCAACACCCTGACGAGGTCTTGGTCTTTTAATCAAACGCCCTCGCGTCCCTCAGTTTCTAAAGATCTCCACAGAGAACACAAGTTATCACAGGTTATCTATATAATGACATGATCCTATTGCAAGTAAAGCCTTTTGATTATCTTCAATCTAGCTTCAATCTAGCTTAGCCACTTCCCGGGCAACCTGTTCAACAGTGTGCATAAACGTCTATGAAGATGTTGGGATGAGATCTGCATAGGAGCTCTCCAAATTGGAGCTGAAATCTCTCCCACCAAATTCAGCACATCATAGGCTGTCATACCAAAAAAAACAACAAATGGGTCATGAGTCAATTGGGATCATCATCCGATTTGATGGATAAATGATGCAACAATGAATGTTTGAAACAAGCAACAAATTATATGGCAATCATACGCATTGATTTTGAATCTTCTCTCGTCCTTTGAAGTTTCCATCCCCAGAAAATATCGATTCTATTACCAGTCTTATGAGATTGATTGTTTGTGGGATGAACAAGGGATTCCCCTATTTTCATGGATCCCTATGGGATTTTCATGGCAATGGCCATATTCCCCAATTGATGGCTGTATTCATGTGATTCTTGGGGCCCTTTCCTGCCTGGTGTATCCAGGTCAGTAGCGCTTGGCGCTCTGCATGTGGAGAACGATCCTACCAGGTTGGGGGTTGGTACCTGAAAATCGTGGGAAAAATCACCCAAATACATTGGTTGATGATGATTTTCCTTGTCAAAAAAAGAGAGCTGCACCCCATGGGGGAGTGATTCTTTTCGAAAAAGTCTGTTAAAACATTGACAATAATGGCACTTTGGAGGGATCAGGCAAAGCCAAATGAAGGGAATTGTGGCAATTGTGATGGCAATCTTTATGGCCCATTTTGAATGATAAAAAATCGAGAAACTTCAGATCAATCATGATTAATCCCATCTTATTCATGGGAGGGATGTATGAAATACTATTGGACTATGGGGCAAAATGGATTGCACTGTGCCAAGTCTTTCCATAGCAACGATGTCTGTCGATATATGTGTGCTTCCGCCTGATAGTTTCACCGCAGGATATGTTTGTGTTTCTAAAGTGGTTTTTGTGAACAAATCAAGTGAACCCCATGAGTTTCTTCATGTACAGTATGTTTTTTTTTCACATAAATCAAATATTCAAAACAAACTGAATAAATTTCACTGCAGACGTTTCGCAGAACAGGGAAATGGAAGGAACAGCTGCTGCCCAGCGGCGTGCTCCACAAAGACTGGCACTAAGAGATCGGCACTCCCCCATTGCCAACCTGCTTGGATTGTACCCTGGGGTCTGGGCCAAAATTGTTTTTTTCCCGATCAATATGAATATGGATCACTATAGAATTAGGTGGGCAACCTTGGTGATTTTTTGTTTAATGGTCTTGATACACATCAATTTACAATGTTTCATTCACGGCCATGGATCAATAGCTATAGGACCTATAGCCTCTGGCTATATAACAGTTTGCTATGGTTAAATGATGGCCCAAGGCACTCCACTCATGGACGCGTCCTAAGCCTGGGCGTGGCGGAGTTGAAGCGAAAACAACCCAACTCATGGAACTTAGTAGGGCTTGGATTGAAAATCACTCTGATATATTCTGATCTCAATGGTAAACAAAACATTAAAGATAAGATGTTCATCCACTTTCTTAATACCCAATGACTCTCAAATGACATCTCTAGATATAATTCTACTCAATCCATCTGTCCGGCAACTTGCTGGGATGTGCCTGTAACTGGAGATATTCCCACTGTATGACAGGGTAAACTAATGATGAGCCACTTCGCAAAGTTATTTCCTGGTCGAAAAGTCACAAGTGGCTTATTCCACCCTATTCAAGTGGTATTTAGATGACCCTAGTGATTGGATGTGATTGGCGTATCCAAACACAAGACGAAGATAGCATAGTGTCTCCAAAAAATTGGCATTTGCCCACATTTGTTTTGCCCTTAAACACATGGTGAAAATGATGGTTTCGAAAACCATCAGTTTTTTGAGGCACAAGCCTCAGTGGTTGCTCATCACCCCCAATAAACTTGCCACAAGGTACTCAGCAAATTAGATCAAATTACAACAAACCCACACACGTGGGAAACTTCCTCTTATATGTATATATATATATATGATATACATATCCCATGCATGTGTAACGTATATATTGTATATAACATCACATACATCACTATATACGTATAATTCATACTGCAAAACCAACAACAACTTTATAACATTTTATAACCATGGACTATATCAACTCACTCTTTTGGACCTCCGGTGTTCCACCAAGGTCACCAAGGCACACATCACCTCTGCGTCTCCGCGTTGCATCCGCACCGCCGTCCACGCCGCGATGCCCTTGGCGTTCGGCTCCGGCGTCGGATCCGCGCGACGCGAGCGCCGATCCGACGCGCGCCGCGAGCGGTGACGGGCCGTGGGGAGCCAGGACCTGGCGGAGGATTTCCCATAGAAAATTCATTGAGAAGTCACGATAAGTCTGGAATATGTACAGAATATGTACAGAATATGTACTGAATATGTACAGAAGAGAGGCCCAGAATCATTTTTGGATAGATTGAAAAAGGGACACTGAATCACCATTCCTTGAACATGGAATATATCTACGGGAAGACCATTTTATTGGGTAAAAGGAATCATTCTGGAAAATTTCATTTGACAAACATCTTATGGGGGAAAACGACTAAGTATGGTACACATATATATCCCGAATGGATGGTATTTCAAGTGCGTTTTTCTTACACATATGTTTTGTTCAACTAGCTTACCAACCATTCTGATATATCGACAATAGTAATTGTAGTACCTTCTGTGTTCTTGTTGGGGATGTATGCCGACTATCTTTTCATTTTACGCAGCATGGTTTGCAAACAACACCATGTGATTTGCCAGATGGGCATAGCACCATGTTGACTAAGGACAACTAGTAATCAACGAATCAACAAGAGATGAAACTCAACTGTTTAGGCCCCCAGGAGGATGACTGGCAGTAGCGTTGCCGACATCAACTTGTATCACGACTTGGACATTGCCACTCTACACAAACACACCTGAGATCCAGCCAGTTGAGATCTAAACTTGAATCTTGACACACACTTTGAAACCATTTTACTTCCCTCCATCCAAATGCTCCCAGGACTTCCTTTGATCTAAAGTTTATTCTCAACCTCTTCTCAATGCCTAGCTCATAGCATCATCTTTTTAAGCCACCTCCCAACAACACCCACCGGACCACTATGTGACGATGCGATTCGTCGGCACCCTTCGGCGCCTGTGATGTGGGATGTCCAGCTGCAGCTGATGCAGCATGTCCATGGTGAAAACGGTGCTCAAAAAAGACTCCTGCCTAGTCGGGTGGAGAGACGAATCGCTGCAGAAACATATCAAACATATTCACACATGATCTGTGCACCATAAAACTTAAGCCGGGAAGGTTCCCAGCCATGTTCTACAGATGGCAACAGCTGACCAGATTCATCCAAAAGTTCACCAACTTCCGCTGTGTTGCATCTAAGCTGCTCCAAAATAGGATCATAAAGTCTCCAGGTTCCAGTGCTTCCACTTTTGGTCAACGTGCTGCAGCGGAGCAGCATGGGATGCCACATCTTCCGCTTCAAACGAGCAGCTGCAGCACTGCACAACAGCCCATGGTTGTGAAGCAACTCCACGGCCAACACCTGGACCCGGTGGCGGGTCAACCCATCAAACTTATGGGATGGTTTGAATCGCATGGTGATGACTTGGGGATGGTTTTTCAGTGGATTTACCACATCAATGATATATATATATATATAAAAGACATAGAAACAACTATCATGGGATATAGGATGATATAGGAATGGGATTTGAACACATGCAATATGGGATAAACTGATTACTCTATAATGTGATATACACATGAAAAAAGTGATGCCATGCAACCAATGGTGGCTGATGGCGGCCTCCCTAAGCTGCCTGACCGTTTGAGCCCCTTCAGAAAACTTCCAGGAACATGGTCCAATGGTGTCCAATGTCCGACTTGCCGTGTGACATCTTCACCTGATTTCAAGGGAATCTTCAATCTGTAGATTCATAGCAGTAGCTTCCTCAGATTTCCTCCATCAGTTTGTTTAAAAATGGCTCACTCTCCACAAAAACTCAGAGTCAATGGGATACAAACCCAGCAATATGGCTCACTCATTGGTCACTGGCCTCGTTGCTTTCGCTAATTTCCTTCAACACCTTGGGCATCGTCGCCACAGCGCCAGCAGCTTCACAGGCAACACAGGTGGCGGCCAGGGCTGCGAAACGTGCACCCACTTGCTGCGTGGGGTCCTGGGGGCAGCTTTGAACCACCACAGATTGGTCAACATCTATAGAAACACCAAAAAGATAGAAGATGTTAATCTTACTATACATATTTACCACTCAATTTTAGTAGGATTTTACATGTCTCTCTAGGGATTACAGTAGGTGGAATTAGTTGATTGCTTGAATTTATCACAGGTGTGGTGAAAGAACTGCCTTTTTTGCGGTCCAAGAGCGGTCCTTACTTTGCAGCTCCAAGAGTTCTGTGGCATGGAGCCAGGAAGCTGCTGAAGCACAGGCCGTGATGATGGCTGCAGAGGTGATCATGCCTCAAGATCTGCAGAGTTGTTTCGTACATTTTCGTACAATGTGACTGAATCTTCCTGCAGATTTCATCATGCTGAGTGATTTTTTAATATATTTTAGTGATGGTTTGTGTGATCGTCACTGATGGTTGTTGGGTTATTTTAATCCTGGTCAATGAGAATCAGGACTCCAGTGTGGCAAATTATGCTTAAGCATCACTGGTCAATTCGCAGTGCAAATTTTCATAATTCCTGACCTGGGAAGAAACCATGTTGCTGTGTTTCCTTCTCAAGTTACCATGCTCCCTGATGAGGGCAGCTAAAACATGGAAATTCGTCATTCTTCGTCCACTGAAGTCTTTAAAACTAAGCATCAATATATCTACCATCAAACCTATAATTAGTAATACAATGTGATAGAATGTACTTTATCCAATTGAACTGCTAGGCATATACATACATACATACATACATTCACAGTATTTCACAGTTGTCCCAGTTATACCCAAGCTGCCTCAAAGGGCCCAAAGGGCCTATCCTTCGATCACCAAGTGGCTGCGGGAGATCTGGAGCAGTTCCATGTCGTCGAAGAGTTGCAGGGCCATCTCCCACTGGCTACACTTCCTGCATACGGGCATTGATCATTTTCCAGGGAAAAAATGTGGGCAAAAAATCTGGGGAATCTGAGGAAAAATGCAGAACATTGCTGTTCTGTTGAACCCATTGCTGTTCCGCAAAATGGAGCACCCATTTCCATGCAATCGATGATTCTATAATATATTCACCTAGATTAACCCCATAAGTCGCCCGAATGTAGGCTTAAATACGTTGGTCTTGTGAATGGTGTGGTGTCGGATTCACTAGCACGGAATCGGTTGATGGCATCATGCAATCATCATCCTGTCTTTAGGGCTGCAAATTGGCCATAGAAACTGAATGCTAAATGAAGATCATGAAGATCATGAAGCTGATTTTTGAAAGCACCAAGCGCAAACGAGTCTCTCACAAGCACTGATTGCCGCGTTGTAGGTCACCGTGTTCACTTCCAATTTCAGTTGCCATGCTTGCTGGAGCAGGTCCAATGCCAACTCCTTGGTAGCCAACTCCAATAGTCGTAACACTGGGATCATCATAGGGATTTTGTAACCAGCATTGCAGTTGAATCTAAGGAAAGTCCGTGCCCTCCATGAACCCGTCCCCAAGGGAACTATCCCAGCTGGCAAGCAACCCATCGGCCGGCCTTTTCACAAACGCTCACAGCAGAGCTCAAAGCCTGGGTTCAGTGGCTGGGTCTCAGAGTTGAAGGCTGAGAACAGTGAAATGGCCATGAATGTATCAAAACATGTTGGATTCTTGAAGGGTAAATCTAACATCTTCTTGAAACAGCAGTTCGATTATTGATCAACCCGATGAACACAATAGGATTCACCCTGATCCCTGTATCCCAGCAGCAATGATGTTCCATTGCAGCTGCTCTTCGCGCATCTCATTTAGAAAAGCCATGGCATCAGCCCAGCGCTGCCCCTGACCGCAGGCGGCAATGCAGGAACTGTAGCTGATGACATCGGCAGTGACCTCCCCGATAGTGTGTCTGGAGATGGGATATCCCAAAGGTATAGAAACAAAGGATACCCAAGGATAACAAAGGGATTCAATGGGACTTAAAGGGGGGCTATAGTATAGTATATATATATATATAGATATAACTTATATACCAAGCATGATCATCATGGTCATATTGGATGTGTCTGGAAATGGTTGGTATTCCCCAAAAATGCTATTCATGCTATTTTAATAGGGAACATTTGAGAAGATGACGATTAATTGATTAACCCACAGATTTAGGGTTACCCTATTTTTAGACAGGTGTTTTGGGAATATATGGGGGAAACAATGGAATGGGGTTCCCATATCATATGGATGTTTCCAAAAAAAACAGGATACGGGGTACAACTGGGTACAACCAATAGTTTCCCCATACCAGTCACATTTTTTCCAGTCGGGTGGGTCTTTGAAGAAACACATTTCAGCTACTCACTGTTTGAGGACTTTGCATTTTTTGCAAACCCTTCAACATCATTCAACGCATAGTGCTTACCAATTCTGTCTGTGCGTAGCACCGTGACCGTGAAATCTGACAGAACGCCCGATCTCTTAAGCCAGTTTCCTTCATAAAATCTTCTTGAATACTCAAAAAATATGGAACCAAAATAAATAAATCCAATGCTAAACCAATGGGTCCAGGGTGTATTTCTCCACTCAGACCTTTGAGCTGGCCATGACTTGCAGCAAGGTGAGCGCACGGTCCCATTGAAGGCCCTCTTCGCACGCGTTGATGGCCGCGTTGTAAGTGATCAGGTTGGGCGCCACTGCATGGCCGGCCCTGAAAGTTCGGAGGGCCATTTTTCGAAAGTTGGATGATGTTGGATAGGAAATGGGTCTGTGGCAGCAGAAAGAGAGGGAGGAATCTGGGCAGATAGGGTTCACAACCCTGAAACAAATTGAAACAAACCATTCTTTTTCGGTGACTTTGAAGATTGGTTCAAAACCCCTCGACTATGCTAAACCTGGTGTGCCGGGCCCCCGATTCCAAACGGACTCAGTGATATTTCAACATATTTGGACAATACAGCAGCAGGTACTGTAGCAGCTAACAGAACTTCAACTCCGACTCCTGAAAAACAACGAATTCCAACAACTTCCAAAAATACGCGAAAAAACTACGAGAATGCTTGTCAGGCTTCATCTCGTACAGCCAAAACAGTGCCAATTCCCAGTGTTTCCCTGCAGCCGCTGCAGTCATGGCAGCTCCATAGCAAACCACATCGCGCTTTCGCGGTGGAAGGCGATGGAACAACGTCAAAGCACGCTCCCAATTCAAGGCCAAACTTAGGGCGGTCATGGCTGAACTGATTGCGACGGCATCTGGACGGTCTACCTGCATGGCTTACGAATTGGATTTCAGGGTTGAAGAAATGGGCGATTGGGTGAAGAACTGAGGGAATGCATCAGGTGAAAGATGTTGAAAGATGTTGAAAGTATAGTTTCCTGACATCACAAAGTCTCAACCATAATCGTTCATTGAAAAAAATACACATTCCCACAGTCGTCGTCTATTTTATCCCTGCCCAAGGAGGTTTCAACGCTTTTGAAACCGGCCTCTTCGAGTAAATGTAGTGCCCAATGCCAACTTTCCTGCGTTGCGATCAAGCTGAATGTACAACACTGTCCAAGGGCTGAGCACTGGAAACTTTGTGTTCCCACACTTTTGCCATTGTCCAAGAATTAGGAATGCTCGATCAAGTTGATCATCATTCCCCCAAGTGCAATTGTTTTTTTTTTTCTTTCGTATTTTTGGGCAAACCTGTACCACTGGCACAAATCTTCACAATGGAGAGGCTCCTGGCAAACTGGCAATTACCTTCATATCATTGGGATGAATCACCCTATCAAAATCAATCAGGCCCCAATCATGTTCACTGATCCTTCAACCATCCAGATTTTTTTGGGATTTTTTGGGCAAGACCATGTTCTAAGCCTTGACAGTGTTTGATTGCTGTAGTTATGATAGTTGTAGCTCCTTTCCATCGGAACATATCCTGCTGTTACTATAGTATCATCACTATCTTCATCTGTTGCCCTCCCCTGATCAAATGGAAGATCCCCCATTTAGATCCATTTAGTTCGAATTCGTAGAATTTTCCCACTCATAACATCTCAAAACCTCTTAGAATCATTTTTGATTGGGGTTTTCCATGGGATTTTCCATGATTTTCCCACTTTCCATGGGATTTTCCATGGGATTTTCCATGGGATTTGCCCATATTTCCAGTGGCCCAGGAGGCCCAGGTCCTGACAGAGCTTAGATGCCACGCTCAAGGCCTGGGCATCCACGTCCACGGCCGTCAGCATCCGCAGCACATGGCGCCACTGGGCGCTGCTGAAGGCACCCAGGGCGCTGGTGGTGACCCAGAGCGACTTCGTGCCTGAGGAGATGGTGAACTAACATAGCAATGGAAAATGGCCATAGAAATAGTGGATTTTCCCATGAAAAAATGGTGATTTTCCATTGCTATGTTAGTTCACCGGAGGGTAACATGAACATTAGCCATCTAAAAACATCTAAAAACTATGTTGATGAAAACATTTCAAAGTGGTATATGGCACATTCATGAACCATCTAAAAAAATTGATGTACCACATGTGGAAACTGGTTTTAGTCCTATTTAGTATTTAGTCCTATTCCTATCGGATCTACAGAAAAAAAATACATGTTTTCAAAACCACCAACTTGCGTTCGCATGATCTAGGCTAGCCATTCTCGAACATCATCTTGTAAATGCAAACCAAATCAAAGAAACGATAACATATGAAAGGACAATCTATGTGGATATTCACCTCTCTTTGGGGCTCAGCTTTGACCTGTCTCCACCCCAAATGGCCTGCGAATTCCAACGCGTTCCGCCATACGGCGCTGTGCCCGTGGCCGTTGGCACCCTTTAGTGCGGCTGCGCGGAGGCTCTCAGTGATGACGTCCGGCTCAAGGCCGAGTGATTCCAGGCTCAGCAACCTGAAACGCTGAAGGTGGCAACCGGGTCAATCTGAGACTCGCACACCAAAATACCCAGAGAATCCCAGGGAAATATGCGATGATTTGATGATGTTTGATATGGGGTTGAGTTGCAAAATCAATGCAGATCCCTTCCAATCTTCTCAAACAGGCTAGAACTTAGGATGAAGTTCTATTTTAGGATCACCAATGTCAGCTGAATATGTCACCATATGGTAGATGTAGCAGCTTCTATAATTACATGATTTGCCCAAGTCTCCAATTTCTGCTGGTATTTGCTTCTCACATTCTATTATACACCACTGGTTAATCCCCGAAAAAAACACTCCCAAATGATATGACATAATATGTGTTCATCAAGTTATTGGTCATGCACATTGCTGTATATTCATATATCATAACTGCACTATACCGTTGTATAATATTAGTGTAATATTGCAACAATTGTGCCCGGCTATTAGCCCAAATAATTGTATTCAATAATTATATAATTCCGGTCAAGTTATGGGACAACTAATACTGCAATTTGAACCACCCTTCCCCGAAATGATTTTCACATTTAACAATACCCAATTGTTACACCCCCCCACTAGTTAGTATCCATATATACTGATCCATATATTCAGTATCCATATACTAGTGGATATTAGTATCCAAATATACTGATCCATACTAACTGTAAATATTAGTATCCAATTATTCTAACTACTGGTATCCATATATTTACAAGTTAGTCTCCAGTTAGTCTCCACCACTGAAAACATTCATAGCATTACCTTCCCAAAATTAACATAGACCCTGCGAACTAAGGCGCTAGAAAATTATTTTCCACCAACAAAAATGTTATTTTCAGGATATATCATAATTTAGTGGTGCGTAAAATCAATAACAACAAGTAATATACATGTACCAATAACATGAGTACATCGCAAACGAAGTAATATACTTAACACTGTAAGAATATCAGCGTGTCCCCCACTAACATCAACACCCTCTGGTAATTTAAGAGTTTGATGCGGAAAAAAACAATTTCAATAGGGTTAATCATCCATACATGGGCCATTTTCATCCATTTTCCATAGCTAGGTTGAATTACTGGAGGGCAACCCGGCAACCAGCATCCAGCATCTTTAAAATCACCTTAAATGGGTATACCTTCACCAGCTTTTTATTGGGAAAAATGATGAATCCGTGGATGTTAGGGGGTACTCGTTCTTTTCACTCGACCTTAAACCAATAATTCTCATCAATTAATGTTATCATAATAAATTTAATCTATATGATACTAATATTTGAATATCAACAATTCCACTAATTGAACGGAGAAAACTCTTATCCACTGACTATATCTATACCCTCTGGTAAGTTAACATAGCTATGCAAAATGGTCGTCTATAGATGATTTACATGTATTGAATGGTGATTTTCCATAGCTATGTTAAATGCCCAGGGGGCAAGTGACAATTATCACCAGTTCCACTCATAATCAAATATGTTCCAATCAAACATTCGTTAAATATTAATACTAATTCCACTGCTTGTTCAAAATCTAATTATCACTATATCAATAGTTCGCTATTATAATTACATCAATAATCTAGTACATTAAAAACACTAGTTACCATAGTATACTATAATCTAAAATCGTAATAAACGTGGTGGTAGTAGCAAAATAAAAACATAATGTGGATAAAGCAACAATAAACCATCCCCCAAATCACCATTTTTATGTGGTATGTTTACCATTCCCGAATGGGTGGTAATAATAATTTTACCAATCATATGTTATATATATATAACAATATATAGTTACTATCATTATTGACAATGGAATGGGTTACGTATATATATATATACATAACACTACATGATTATTATAATATATATATATATATGATACATATATATATATTATGATAGATATAGATATATGATTACTAAATAGTAACTATTATTACGTATCGTATCTATATATCATAATATGTATAGTTATAATCCACTCATTGTCATTCCGCAGCCCTTCATGCCGAGCCACTCAAGACTCAGCGCCCATTGGACTCCATCACTGCTGCGACTCACGGCGTCCGCCGCACTGTTCCAGGTCACGGCGTCGCGACGCACCTGCGGTGCCAAGACGTGCTGGAAATGGGTGGAACTTTGGTGAAAAAATTGGGCATGTACATCGTTTTGTGGTGCTTATATATACATATGTATATATATATACAAATTTGGGTGACATTTTGGAACTCTAGACATTTTGAAATTTGGACATGACTCGAAAATTGGACATGTTGTTGATGATTCTTCTCGGAAAACTGGTGGAAACATGGTGAAAAGTGGTGCACATAATGGTGAAGATGTGGTGTTTCAATCTCTTTTGAAATATGGGGAAAATTGATGAACATCTGTTGACATTGGTGAGAACATGAGAACATTGCTGAAACTATGTTATGAAAAACTTACATAATTGAAATTTCAAAAGAGGCTTCTGGGGTTTCCTGTTGAGAAAGATACCTTGAACCTAGTGCACTATATGGGAAGAATCTGGGATCCAGGGGATGTTACCTACCGTTCAGCCGGGGGTTTGCAGCTTGGTGGCAGCTTGGTGGCGTACAACTGCAAGTGGGAAATGAGGGCTTTCGTCCACTCCGAATCTGTTTGAAACATCGCCAAATTCAAATGGTCAGGAATACCAAACAAACCAAGCAACACGCAAAATGTACAACAGTGTACAACAGTGTAGTGTCACGTCCACTTATAAGCTGTTGCATCAACTTCCAGAACTTGAGGATTGCTTTTGAAAAGACCACCGAACCCCAAAATGTTCCAAGCTACTCTAAGCAATCAAAAACACCATCATCCATAATTCGCGCAATTCGTTCCAACATCAACTCCCTAGAACTGCCGCAAGGTTCATCAATAACAAGTCATTGTCGCCCACAGAAAATGGGCAACTCACAAAATGTTGCTGGACAATTCCCATCATTTTGTACGAGCACATGTTTGCTGGTGAAATCCATGTCTTTCCCCCCTGGTTGTGCCACAAAACCAGCCATTTGGACATTGCAAAACATGGTGTAGCCCAAAATCTTCAATTGTCCCACTCAAAATAACCAACAAAATCCGTAAATCAAAGAAATTGGAGTATTTTTGGGGTTCCCCCCTTTTTCCAAAAACACCCGTTGTTGGTGCTTCTGGCTGGGCCGGCACCCCCCGTCCTGCCTGGGGAAAGGCCAGATATGCCAGCTCTAGCGCCTGGTGCCAGCGACCACCGCGGACCTGAGTGATCTCTCTCTCTCTCTCTCTTTCTCTCCCGATAGACCTATACATACAACCAATATCACAGCATATATCCGTATATCTACATACAAACCAGATACTATGCTATAATCTGGTATATTTATGATATGTTGACGTGCATAATAATATGTATATATAAATCAATAAATATGTATATGTATATATATATATATCACATATCGCATACAGAATCTAAGATGATGTTGCCAAGGTGCCACCGCCTGGATGGCAGTGTTGCAAGTGACTTCTGTGGCTTCCAAACGTTTCCAAGTCACCTGGCAGGACGGGGTTTCTGTGGCTTCCTGTTGTTCCTGCGCTTGGCGAAGTCAACAAAAACCCATCACACAAAGGGAAAACATGGGAAAAACTACATCCAAAAAATAATGATGCATATATAATTATGAAATATTATAGGAATTTATAGGATACATACTATGCATGTGTATACATGCAACTGTCCAGGGTTAGAACACCTTACGTGACGTGGATCCAATTTCCGCGTCCGGTACAGCCAGCCTGAGACGTCAGAGTTAAGGCCATCTGCCAGTGATGTGCTTTGGAGCAGCTGTTTGCACATGCATTGCCTGATCAAGTGACGATGCAACTGAATGGATATATCTGATAATATCTGGATATCATGCCAAACACACGGTGGGTTTTGGTGCGTGGATACTGCCAAACGAGGCTACTTAGCTTGTGAATATCTTGGCAACTTGGCTCTAACAAGGCATGTCAAGAGTCAAGAGGCATGATCTCACCTTGCACAAGAAGCAAGGTAGTTGTATTGTGTGAAGGTGCAAAAGATGTTGTCCCTAGTAGGACAGCGATGACCAGTAATGATGGTGCACGCCCATTTGGTGAGCTCTGATCACCTTGAGATGCTTGCTAGCCCGAGATTGCATGTGTTGTGATTCACAGGTCACAAATCTTGGTTGTTCCAGATTGGGAAACACATTCTATCTGACATGACACATGGTCTTCATTCCCAGCCAAAGTTGGGTCTGGGATTGAATGTGTTGGTTAGCTGTTTCATTTGAGCATCGTGGGATATCACCTTTTTATACGACATCCATTCCCTCCTCAAACCTTCATAAACCTGGTGAATGTTCGTATGTTCGATTAGTTGGAATCTATCTGCAGATCACATCACATCATATTACATCCCAAGCATCATCCTCCACCCATCCAGTGCAAATATGTGCAAGTTGCATATCACCACGGCATCTGGTGCCCGTTGAAGCCATTCCAGCGCCTTCCTCCAGTTGGCCCCTTTGATGCCCTGCAAGGCCTTCCATCAGCATTTCCCAGAGAACTGGGTCATCCCTGTTTGCCCCTTCAGATAATAGCAACAATGGCCAGGACACACATATATATATATGTATATATATATATATTCCATTTAGGCCATTTACCAGTGGGATTATGACACATTATCATATTATCACATGTATGAATGCATGCATCCATCCATATATATATATATATTATCACATATTATCACATATTATCACATAAATTCTAATAATAGGTTACCAAATACCAAGAGGGATGGTTCTCCAGCTATGCCACCCAACCTCCTTGATGCTTGGGCGCCCATCCATGGGAAGCGAGGCTTGAGCCGTCGATCTTGCAGCTAAAAAAACGACGTTGAAGCCATTTCTGAAGGCCTCAAAATTCACTCCCATAGTGTAAACAAATAGAAGGAGCTGCCAAAAATTTGGAGAATCTGTGGAGTCTATCACAACTGTACGTGGAATTGTGTATGTGTGTTCCATCCATGCCATTGAAAAGGATATATATCCAATCTGTTCCGTTGGATCGATCCCAGCCGACGTCACAATCGTCCTCCCCCGTTGCAGTCAGAGTCACCTCGTAGCTTCCCACACCGCTCCCTACTACGCTCTGCTCCTGTACATAAGCTACAGCACGAGTGGTTTGTGTTCTTTTCAACCATCACCTGAATCTCAAGGAATGTCAGGGAAAAATCGGAAGTGCATAGATGTTGGGCTGGCTTTATAACCTTCGCACCCTTTGAATCCCATTGATATTGCACGTCTGAAGTTTTAAAGAGCAGTTCAAGGCCAAAAGTCAAACAACCTGGATTGGTCCATACATTCTTCAAGGTTGAGGGTCATGGTTATTTTGGAAAACATCATAATGAATTGAAGATAATTATATATATATATATATATCATATGTATTCATATAACATTAATGGGATTATATTCCATTCCTAGATAAGTAGTCCCATTGAAACCCCACTCTTGATGCTTAAATGTGTTGGTTAAATCCCATGACTCTTCCAACAATATATGCTCTACCGTGTATAATAATGGTATAATAGTGGTATAAAAATACTTGTAAAATAACTGGTATAATAATGATGAACATATTTTTCCATACTGGTATAATAATGATAACAATAGTCATGACAAAACCACAATGATCCCACCAATCCCAAATATGGGTATATCATAATACCAATATGTCATACTGTCAACAATCCAAATAATATATGTTATAACATGTATATCAATATCTTTCGATATTCAAATTCATAATCCGTAATGATACCATGAATGGCTGGTTACAATTCCATGAGCAGCTATTATTCCATACATATGTATATATAATCATCTCAGTGAATCCCTAGTGTAACAATTCCATAACAATAATCACATTAATAACAATAAACACAATAATCCAAAGATATTCTATTAATAGATAAATGATAATCTGGATAGTGGATAATATAGGATATTGGATAATATCTCGATGATATTGAGATTAATATCTGGATCATATTGGGATTAATATCTGGATAATATTGAGATTAATATCTGGAGAATATTGGGATTGATATCTGGAGAATATTGGGATTGATATCTGGAGAATATTGGATAATATATAATAGATAGTAATACTCATGGATAATCCCAAGATCTGTTCCAATCCTTTCCCCCAATATCTTTTCTTCATCTCCTGCCGAGCGGAGCGAGGACTCCGGGGAGGCACCGTAGGTACCGTAGCGGACCTCAGGGGGGTCGTGGATAGGAACAGATGGGGCACTGAACAGCGCTGGGAAGAAGTATGATTAATTATGATTATAATTTGAAATGATTAAACATCGTAACAATGGATTGGGGTTCAAATGGAACTACTGGAAAGCACATTTGGAAATTGAAGATACATTGTTCCATAAAATGTTCATTGGTGAGGACATGATTTGCCAACCAAACAGATTCTTCGTCAAGAATGGGATTAAGCTATTTGATCGATTTGGACCTGGGGATGGCCATTCAGTGTCTTAAAACATCATGGGGATGGGAGTAACACATGGGATTTAAATGTTCACATCCATTGACGTGGAGTTGAAGCAAAGAATTCGCGGGGATTCCAATCAACAACTATGGCGAATTTAACCGATGATGATGATGATGATGATGATAGGTATGTAGCCATCACGAATCGCAGGCATAACTGGCAAAAACAGTGTCATTCAACTACATTCAACTACCACAATGGGTGGTAATTTTCGCATTCAAATCATGCAGTGCAAATAATTGCGCGCGTCAATTTGCACCCATGTGGTGGAATAGACATGGAATGACTAGGGCGCTCGAACTCACTGAATTCATAAGAACGGAAGTGGCTCTTGAAGGTCAGTGTATATTGTTTTTGTGTGTAGTCTATATAATATGCGTTTTTGTTTCAATTCGAATTCCTGTATATAAAGATCGGGCTCAAAGAGTTGGCTTGGAAGCCAGGGCTGCCAGGACCTATCGCAGCGGCCAATGCAGCGCACCTTGCGCCGACGGTCTCTGCACTCCGCGAACGCGGCAGAGGTCCTTTACGCCTGCCATGCGAACATGGCAGAGGCGTGAGAATTTGGAACCTGGCGGTTGATATTTTTCATGGTTTCCCAACAGGTAACAAAGAATCTGTTAACAAACTTCTAAATAGATATGGGTCAAAACTCTGGTACCCTAAGTACCTCAAAATAGCTGATTTTTTTGGATGTTCATTCCCCAATATGGTTATAATATGTAATAATAGGTTTGGCCCCATCCCCAAATAAATGCATGTGACTGTTCATTTATGATCAATGTTTGGCTGTTATATCCAGTGCTGAACCAGTGATATTGCACCAGGAGGAACAAGGTGTTTTCATCCTTTTTTTCCCTGCCCCACAGGTGGCAATTGGCATAGACAACCGATAGCTGATAAATTCCAAATGCAACGCGACCATTCCGGAATTTGTGAAAGCATCACTGGAAAGTGATCTTCAAGAATACATTTTTTGAAAGGGAGAGCGAGCACATACATACTGAACGCACTTGATTTCATGAAATTCAAAACTTCGCACTTGGAAAGTGACCCCTCCCATCTTTCACAGTCACAAAAAGATGCTCCGGATGCCTCTGCTCCATAGCACCTAAAGCGATTTCAAGCGCACAAGACTTGCGCATGATAATAGGATTGTATCATGTTCCTTACACAGCTAGCCATTCACAAAACTATAGAAAACTACTGAGTTCAACATCCTGCAAATGGTTTTTACTGAAGGAACTCCCACACAATCAGCACCAGATCATCCAAAACAGGAAAGATTATAAAAGTATATAGTAGAATCATAAACATATTCCGAGAAAATGCAACAGTCAAGAGATACTTTGTCTGACGAGTTCTACACCAGCCGGGCACCTGAGCCCTTACTGGCATGACTGATGCCATCGCGAACTGCCACAGGGGCATTGCAATAATTTGCATCATTTTGCATCTGCAAGCCATAACATTGAATTGCAGCACTACCAACTTCATTTTGTTTTTGCCGGTTACTCTTTAGATATGCTATCAACTTGAATCAACCCGTGCAGTGTATTGTTTCTTTCTCCCACCTTCGGAAGCATTTCCCAGTGGAGCGACCTGCATTGAAATATGGAGCCTCAAAGAAAAAGGTGTGGGAAAAAAACGCCAAAAACTGTGGGAAAACAATTTGGCCAAATGGGACCCGCATTTCTCCAAAAATAACGGCACCGAAATGACCAAAGTCAAGATGGACAGGCTCCGGCCCAAGGCCACAAAAATCCTGTCACCTCCACTTTTAATCTGAAGCAACTAAGAAATTGATAGAAATAATGTAAAAGTATGGAACAACATGGAACATACCCTCTGGTAATTTAACATAGCTATTGAAAATGACCATTTTTAATGGGAAAATCCACTATAAATGGCCATTTTCAATAGCTATGTTAGTTTACCAGAGGGTATCCTCTTGAAACACGAAATTCCATGTTTTTTTTCCGGAAATGGATTCCATGGCCTGTTGAAGACGCTTCTGTCGCTCCTCCAAACGCTCACAACACTCGAGCAATTCCTGGTGCAAAAAAGGACGCGAATCAAATGGATTCGGAGCGATACATTCTGCTGATCAAACTGGGCATATATTTAATATACTTTTATATACGGGTATAATGTGTATATGTATATGTACATTTTTAGGTAAAGAACAGTACAGTAATAAAAACTACACATATCCTTTTGGGAGAAAGAACAGTACAATTAAACTGAATATATACAATCGCATAGAGAAGGGACACTCGATGGAAGGATGTTTTCCTGGTGCAGCTGACAAGCACCGGACATGATCCTTTGTAAACTTCAGCATCTATGCGGCTTTGTCTGAAAACAGGGTACCTCCAAAAGCCTAGATAGTTTATCATCACTTTATAATATACATCCATATGTGCATATACATATATATATGTATGTATATATGGTTTTCAATATATGTATGCATTGGTGTAATTGCCTCATCCTTGCACCAAAAACATGCAATCTGACAACAGGCTACCCGCCAAAGCTCATCATTACTCATTTATTCAAACAAAATATGTTTCAACGAAACATTTTATGGCTGTCCCGCATGGTCAAACGCATTACTGAATATCATATCATATTGGTTCTATCCCAGTATATCCCACTGGTTATATATACGTATATATATATCATTATATATATCATTATATTCCAGTATATCCCACTGATATCCCACTGATATCCCACTGATATCCCAGACCTCCATGCTGGAACGTGCTCGAGTGCACAAGGGCATCAATTGTGGAGCCGCCTTTTTTTGTGTTCGAGCTCAGCTGGTCTCATGGGATTCAAATCTGGAAACCAAAAGAACTGATAGTTTAAAAGGATTTAAAAGGATAAGTCAATGGTTTATCAACAAAATTCAGGAAAATATTGTGATATGACTCTACAAACTCAAATTGTACATGTCTAGATGTCGTATAGATAGGTTTGTTTCATATTCCTATATACCGCACCAATTTTGACAGTAATCTATAAGAGGTCATAACCATTCGTAGTCAGATGCGGCTGACATGTCAGTCTCATGTCTCAGGGCTGGATCCTGCTTATCCTCCAACTTGTCTGGAAGGGGAGTAATGATTGAAAATTCAGCCATGTTCAATGGTTAATAGGATTTATCATAGTGAATTGTGATAATCCCCAATATATTGGAGAGTGTTGGATAAGCATCAATGAACCATGATTTATTAGCTGTATCAATCATATCTGATATACCGATATTTTCATGGTAAAAAACAAAACCATTAATTACAGTAATCATGATGTGATGATTTCTAAACGCTCTTTTAAACGTTTTTTGACCCAGAAGTGAAACATAGTGAAACCATGTGAAACCATGACTTGGTTATGAACCAGTTCCTTAAAAAAAACATGGTGATCATAGAATTAATAGAACTGATCATGATAATCACGAAGTGTTTCATGACATATTAAACATTTTGGAGGGTTTTTATTCAACAACAAATCATCCAAGATCTAACCCCTATCACCGTAGCGCTGAAGCCGTGCGCCAAGTTGCCGTGGCCAAGCGCCGCTGCAACGTGGCGAAACGGTCCAAGCCGGCGCGACCTGCTGTCCATTGGATCGTGGGATGAAGTGAATACCTATTACATGTGTATGTATATATATATACATAAATTACGTGTATATATATAATACTATAATATATATATATACATACACTATATATATATACATATACACATATATTTCAAGATGGATCATGAATACTTGAACATGTTCCAACACAGAGGGAAGCATCATGAACAAATGCATAAGCAAGTGGTTTTTCGTAGAGTATGGCTAGGTTCTTCATGCGTTACACGTGCTTTCCCCCCAATCATGACAGGCGTCGCCGTCCGGCCTACACTCATCCGTGACTCTTTGGAGTCCTGCAGTGGGGCCATGGCTAGCTGGAAATCCCATATCAATTGGAGGCTGTAATGGGAAAATCATATAACTAAAATTGGTGATTTTCAATTGCCACGTTTGATTAGCAGAGGGTATAAGAATGTATATGTAAGATGTATAAGTACGGTTATATGACATTAATATGACTACTTATTCATGAAAGTGCACCTTCAAGTACATGCATCGGATGCCGTAAAAAAAAAGGTATATGAACATCGTACACACAAATAACCACATATGGCGATTTCCTAAAATAGGGGTACCCCCAAATCATCAATCTTGATGGGATTTTCCCTTATGAACCATCCAGCTATTGGGGTACCCCCTATTTTCTGGAAACCCCCAGATATTGTTTGTCTGCCGAAATGTCACACAACTTCCCTCAGCCGAGTGGTCACGTGTTATCACAGACTTAGCAAACAAATATAAACAAATGATGGTGATATACAATTTATGATGTGTATATATAAATACATAGATGTATATAAATATACTAATATGCAAAAATAACATACATAAGATATGTATAAAATACATATATAATTCATATATAATACATATATAATACATATATAATACATATATAATACATATATAATACATATATAATACATATATAATACATATATAATACATATATAATACATA
>Ga0126342_10002327_pt1 | contig 29380 bp, 32 predicted proteins | sample Cyp1metagenome_FD_92528 | JGI IMG/M metagenome (GOLD analysis project Ga0126342, IMG submission 92528) | Coral microbial communities from Lord Howe Island, Old Settlement Bay, Australia - Cyphastrea 1 metagenome | ecosystem: Host-associated > Invertebrates > Cnidaria > Coral ...
TCCATTACCTCCCTGTAAAGTTACGCCTAGTTGTGTACATGTAAATACTCTGACCATTTGGCTCAAGAACAAAATAGTGTGCTCGCTTGCTGGCTGATCTAGGTTGATTAACCTGTGAATATATATATATATATGTATAATATAACTGGTTGGTGGTTTGGAACATTTTTTATTTTTCCATATATTGGGAATAATAATCCCAATTGACTTTCATATTTTTCAGAGGGGTAGGCTCAACCACCAACCAGATAACTTATATAACTTATATAACTTATATAACTTATATAACTATCATCCGTCGGAATTGGGGGGTACCCCATGTTCACAGCCCAGTGGTTTACCAATCGGCAATTTGGCCATGGCTCCAGCGGATCCGGGCGCGGCAGCGAATGCCTTGCGAAGCCAAGCCCATGGCGTAGCGGCCGCAAACCCCAGGGGAGCCTGAGGGGCAAGCTTTCAAATCCATACCCCGGTTTTTTTTGATGTTTTTGTGTTTCTTTTCTTAAATTTCGGACAATTTTTGGTCAATTTTATGGCGTTTCATCTGGTTTGATTCTGGATTTGATGCTATTTGATGCTATTTAAATAGTGACTTAGTGTGTTGAGTGTTGAACTATCCGAACATTCTTTGGGCGCCCAACTTTTGAACCATGACCTGGTCACTGCTTGGAAGATTTGTGGTGTGACATATACACACACACATATATATATATATATACATATCTGAGGTCAGTAAGAGAAACCCAGAGGAGAAGCCCTGGTGGCATGGGGTGGGGAAGTTATTTGACCTGATGCCCATGATTCGACAAAATGTCATGAGATGTCCAATGTGGGAACTCCCAGTGGCAGATGTGGCAGGAGGTTGAGCCATGACGAATCTGAACAACAGATCAGGCTGGAGCAGCTGGAACAGCATTGTGTTGACGACATCCCACTGGATAAATTATAACTGACATTAACTGACCTCACTTGGATGTCAGTAATGATACTTAGTATAATTGGTGAGGGTATAACTATCATTATATAACTATCCCATACTGTGTGTAACATGGTATAACTATCATTATCCAAACCTATCCCCAAATTGGAGAGAAAATAGGTGGCCTTATTTCAGATCATGGAATTATCACACTTTGGCTTTCTAGCACCAGGCCTTGGCAATGCCGGCGTCGCCAGCGTGGCATTTTGTGTAGCAATTGCCACGGGCGTGGCAGTCACATGGCTGAAGCGGTGCTTGGGAAAATGCTAGGAATGGAAAGTTGGATTGAATTTTGAGAATGTTGATTGTTCTTCACAACTTTTAGTCACACACATTTTGATTTTTTTTTCGCTTTTACCTCAGCAAACTTGAGGTTTCAGCATTTGTTTTTGATCTGTTTCCTTTCATGGCGCGTTCAGTTGGTACACTGAAGCAATGCTACTACGGTAACGGGCAATGCCTCTGTTGTTGTTTTCAACATGGGCACCTGGGAGTCCTGGTCAAAAGTTGGATTTAACCATAATAGGACATTATGGTTTAAACCATGGTTAATCAAACTACATTTCACACACACGCACACACACACATATATATATATGTATATATATCATAATCCAATACAATGGATTTAACCATTTAACCATATACTAATAATTAATAATAATAAATAATCATAATTGGGGATATTTCCTGGGATCACATACCATCATGTAATTAATTGTAATTACCCATGCTCATGCCACCATTGATAGGGAAGGGATGACCCAAAGTCCCAAAGTCCATGTTTTTGATCATGGCCATTTTCACTCTGAGGTTTACTTGGGCTAGTGAAAGTCTTGCCCTGCCCCTGCTTTGCTCAAGCTGCTTTGTGGAAGGATGGCTAATTTTGGAGTTTGCAAACGTTTCCGCTCAGCTAGCTGTTGAACAGCCTAGCTTGTCGGAATGACAGAACTCCCAGGGCACCCCCCAAACTGCCGGATTCAACCTCCATCATGCCAGCATCCATCCCATCATCCCACTTCCCAATTCATCCCATGGAAACTTTCCACGCTTCCCACGATGTTGGCGCAGCTGCTGCTGTTGTTGGCCGCATCGCTGGTGGCCCAGCTGACCCTGGCGCCACCGTGCCGGCGCCCCGGCAGAACCTCAGTGGCGGAGGCGCGACGAAGGGCGCCGCGGGCGCCGGCGTTTCGACCGGGACTGGAACGGCCGAAGCCGACGAGGATGGAAGAACTGAAGGATGTCATGCTGGTCACTTTTGGCTTTTCTTCACATTTATGTTTTTCAATGATTTTGGGTGATAGTTTAAGTTTTTTTGTTCTTGTTTTTTTTCCCTTTTTCCTGTCTCTCTCTCTCTCTCTCTGTGTCTCATTTACATACATCATAATTATTGCAAACGCAGTTGTCTCTGGTGCGGTTTTGCTGGTGCATGGAGTCCAGATAGCATGGGATCGAGCGAGGTCAAGAAGGACAGCAGTTTCGATGACGCTGCGCAGTGGATCAACCAAGGGGGTCGGGCCATTGTGGTGGACCGGTGGCGAGACTTTGAGATGTGTCGCAAGACATTGCTAAAGCCCTTGAGACAAAAACCTGCCAGTGCCAAAGATGCAGAACCCGGGAGAGACAATTAATGGAAGAGTTTCAAAGGAGTGACAGGGTGATTCTTTTCCACATGTTGCCAGTTTCATCCAGTTGAGGCATTTAAATACGTATCTTTAAATGCATTTAAAGCATGGTAAAGTTTAGTACCACCAAGGAGAGGCAGAGAACCTTGAAGAAGGAACTTTCAGATCGTTTGCTCGGCCCTGTCGGCTATCCTGGTTGCATTGCGCTGGAGGGAGCACCAGCGGCAGATTTCTTGCAATCCCTGTCTGGTGCTGAGTCGATCTCCGATATCGTGGGGTGAGCTTTGAAGGTGACAGGTCAAGATGGGTGAAAAACCAGGGTGCCAGGGTGATCCGTAGGGATGCAAGGCTTGCAACCTGGAGCCCATCTGGGATCATCTGTGGCTCCAGGATCCAGTCAGTGTTGGTCAGTGGGACGGCACCAAACCAAGGTATGGGGACCTACTGGAGAATCATTCCGGTGAGGACTGGGTATGTCCCAACCTGTCCTAACCTTGGGCGCCAGTGAATCGCCAGCCCATTGGTTTTGTTCATTCAGAGGATGACGGCTTAAATTAAAGGATCTTTCCACTTAGGAAATGCTTACTGGGATATGTTCCTGCTAAGCCCACAAGCGAAGTGGGTGTGTCACAAGTAAAGGCTGGCATAACATGTTAGAATCATACACTTGCACGCACACACACACACACACAAACACATAAAGCATTTATAATATGTTGTAACAAAACAGAACAAACTAAACTACAATAGATGATAAGACAAGACAATAAAACGACATCTTATATGTGTATAGTATATTATAACATATTATAACACATAACTACCCATAAAATCCCACAAATACAACATATATACGTATATGTATATATATATATGTGTGTGTGTGCACATAAAGCCCCAGCTGCCATAAAATGATGGGATGATCGAAGGCGAGTCCGTTTCAGGATCAATCGGAGATCGCCTTCGCCTTGCCTTCGGGTGTTCTGTTAGGCTTGGTCAATGCTTGGCAGTACTTCCAGGGCGGCTTGCGGTTCCCCTTCCTGGCCCCGCCACGGCTCAAAGGGCCCATTCGGCCCTTCTATGGCGTCTACGCCTATCCACATCCGGTGACCCACTTTGAGCTGCTCATGGAGTGGTTGAAGAACACCACGTCACCCATTAGGAGAAGGGTGGAGGATAGCTATGAATTTGGTGTGGTGAAGAACCATGACTGGACCCTAGACAAGTGATGACAAGTGGCATTGATAAATGGGTTGTGGGATGCAAAGCTGCATCGATTACATAGATTATATGGATAGTCTGCGTCTGCAAGTCCGCAGGGTTCTCCCATGTTCTTTCACAATACCGCAATTGCAGCATGTGGAATGATATACGGTACCATCCTTAAACTATCATTTTGCATCAACATGCACCAACCATCCCGTAGCATTTCCCCATCCGTCCCCTGCGTCTTGAGGTATTTTTCGGTTCAACCCCTACACTTTTGCATGCCAGGATTGGATAGAATTGGTTTACAGCAAAAATGGCAGGAAACGATAGGCAGCAGCCTATACCTACTATACCCCCTGTCATTGGATGGTAGAAACGATGGTTTCCTCGGGATTTTTCCCATGGTAGGAGTGCCCTGGACCTTGGCACCGGCTGCGGCGTGGTGGCGCTGCTCTTGTCCGTGGTCCTTGGCTCCAAGCCGGCGCTCGTCGCCAGCGACGTCAGCGTCAACGCGGTCTATGGCGCCAAGGAGGAGATGAAACGCCAAGGGGTGCAGGTGGAGGTGATCCAGGCAGGGGAACCGGAAGGTTGCCATCCATAGTCATCAAACATAAGACTGGATTAGTCCCAAAAAATGAAGCGTTGATATGGCGGAATTTCGGTGATCCAGGGATGTGGTAAATCATGAATGTGCAGATTTGTGGCAAGGCATCAAGACTTGGTGATGCCGGTATGTGGTACAGTAAATGGCGTAGTACACCAACATTAGGGATTTTTCACCGGAGGGTTGTTGCTTATGACATGTTATGACCCTGTGGAAAAAACACATTTTTTTGAGCACAGTCAATAATTTCCGGTTTCTTTGGATGAATGTAAAACATCCATCAGAGAAGGTTTCAACCTGGTTGATGCCTTCGGATTTCCCTGCATTTTCCTGCGTGCGGTAAAGATCAGAGCTGACATTGTGAGTTGATCAAGCTTCTGAAATAATAGTGACGACCGCAAATCAGAAGTATCTAAAAATATCTAAAAATCAATTGGTCAAATATTTGCCCCCTTCAACTCCCATTTTTTATTGTAACGCTATTTTGGGGCCCAGTTTGAACCCTGAGGCAGATCTCTTTGAAGGACTTGGAGGTAGGAGATGAGGGGCAGCTGATGGATGCTGATGGAAAGACATTTTGAGAGGAACCACGTTTTTTTTTTGGCTGAAACAGTTTGGAGTTTGGGTTGTGGATGGTGGTTAATTTGATGGAGACTGGAGGGCCAAGCGGCCAACCGTCGCAGGTCGGAAGTTCGACCTGGTGGTGTTCAATCCGCCATGGTTGCCTCTTCCCCAGCCGTCAGCTGGGGAACCTCCACGGACCAAGCTGGACTCCGGGAATTTCTATCCCGAAGATCTGTTCCCACGGCTATTTGACGGCCTGCCGGAGGTCTTGAATCCAGGTGGAACTGCGGTGCTGCTCTTTTCCAATCACGCGCTGAGCCGGAAATACGTGGAGGAACATCCCTTCCAAGCTGCAATGGCTGGGAGCAAATCCAAAGACCGGTTTCGGACAAGGCTCTTCACCCGAGATTTTGATTTGGAAGGCCGGCGGCGACGCACCGGAAGGCCTCAAGTGGGGGTAGTGGATGAGGAGCCACGTGCGGAACTGTGGGAGTTTCAGCTTGAAGAAGCGACGGAAGAAAATGGTGAAGCAAATCAGTGGCGGGGTCCACAGGTGCAATTACTATAGACATGGGGGTTTCTTGAAAGTGGAAAAAGATATCCCAAGATAATCTTTTCTTCCAGTTAACAGGGAACCCATTGGTTTTGGGGCACCCATTCCTCTCAGCTGATGGGTACGTGCCATTGGCTACCGGCTACCGATTGCATGCATTAATCAACAAAGGTTACCTGTTTGTACTGCCAATCTCCATTAAACCCCCATTAAACCCCGACTCCCATTAAGCACCATTTAAATCCCAATAAATCCCAACAATTAAACAAATCCCATTAAAGTTAAAGTCCCATTCAACTCCATTAAACCATATTAAACCCCATTAATTTCCAGGAAAGTCCCAGTAACTGTGCTGCAACCCATCAGGCCTTAGCTGCCACTGGTGCCTCCGCCGCTGCCGGCATCGCAGTGCTGGCGGCCACCGGAGCGGCGGTGGTGGGGGCCAGGACAGGTGGGGGTTTCATATGGTTTTATAGTGTGGATGGGCCAGCGAAATCCTGCACCACCTTCATAGGATGGTTGAAACATGTTGAAACCCTATGAACTATATTGAATAATGGGATAAACCATCAACTGGTGCAGGATTTCGCAACCATCCACTGTATGAAAATGGATGAGGACTGGGTGTACCCCCAGGATGAAACGGAAACCTCCATATACATGTATATATATATATGCTTGGATTATGATATATATATATATATATATATTTATTTATTTATTTATTTATTTATTTCTAGAAACATCACTTGGATTTGTCAATGGATGTGCGTATGTACATATATATATATATATATACAAATGGCTTGTTGGGCAAAACCCGCCATTTATATGATTTGTGGCAATCTTTATGGCGTTTTGTGGGATGGTAGAAATAGATCGCATCATCCACTTTGCAACCTCTGACCAGGAAGAAGGTTCCTCTTCATTCGCAGATGTTTTGGCGGTGGTTGCCATTGCGAAACATGTTGATTTTCCCATAATGTTCATGAATTTTACGGGATGCCTGTCCCCATACACAATATTGACACAGGGTGGTACTTTATAAGTACACCCCTGTCATGAGCTTAAAATCACCACTAACTATAGATATACCCATAAAACCTCGTGAAATTGGAGTTATGTTTGCCAACTTGCGATTCCTACCTGGGATCTGCACATGTTTGAGCTGGAGGAGCAGTGATGCCGATGAACCCTGCTGGGCCAGTCATTGCGGTCGCCAGGTGCCATTGCTTTTACAAACTGTGCACCCCCCTTTTTCAGGTGATTCCATGTCTGTGTTTTTACTGACATTATTAAAATTATCAACCACTATTGACCACTATTAATTAATATTAATTAACCACCATTAACCATGGCTTTTTCCCATGGATTTTCAACCAACTGGAGGTCAGTTGGTTGATCCAGTCCGCCAGGATCAGCTAAGTTCAGAACTGGTGGCCGTCCTGCCAGGTGCCCTATCCGATGGCTTGGTGAGCTGTTGAGCCATGGTGGTCATGGCTCAAACATTTTTGGCCGTTTGTCATAGTATGTCGTAGTGGTTGAAACTCCCCAAGACTGAGGGTCAATGAATATCAATGAATACCCTCTGGTAAACTAACATAACTATGGAAAATCACCATTTTCAATGGGTAAATCCACGAACTAAATCACCATTTTCAATAGCTATTTTGACATAACCAGAGGGTATAACTGGTATATGATTTTTAGCCAGTCCCGTGACTTGCTGGTTGACAGTGCCTGGTGGATCATCTCCTGCAGATCATGCACAGCGCCCTTCAAACATCCTCAAACATTCAGGACATCTTACACAAAGGCCCCAAGAAATTTGATGGGATTGTTTGAAAATGTTTGAAAATGGGGCAACCCCCAAATTTCATGGTGAATCAATGTTCATCACCTGGATATTTTGCATGAATTTCCCATTTAACGGCATTTTACGGGTATACCACTATGGTACACCTCCCTTTCAGACACAATCTGACCACATGACCAGCACCATCGCCAGCTCAACGAGTGGAGCTGGACGTGTCGTCTCCGCTGACCATCGACAGCGTCAAGGCTCTGGCGGCCATTGTCGGGTCCTGGATGCCACTTGCTGTTTCTCACAACACACACACACAGATATATATATATATATATACGCATATATAAATATATGTGTGTGTATAGTTATAAAGATCTAATTATGGTTTTGTATGTATGCAGCACGTTGGGTAGACGGGGGTTTGCCCGAATCTCAGAGCCGTCTTGATGAGCTTCAACATGCTAATCAATGATTTCATGAAGTATAGTAGGGATTGTTTCAATCAAAGTTGTGCGTTTCGCCGTAGTGGCAAGCCTATTTTTAACATTGTGCATCGGTGTCTATGATCTTCATTTTATGGATTGTTTCCAGATGGGCATCAAATAATGTCTGAAGTCAACTTCCTCTTTTTCAAAAATAAAAATAGATGTTGAAACAAGCCTTACAAGGGATTGTGTGTTTTTTTTGTCTTGTTTTTTTTTCATTTTTCAGTGAACGAAGTGGTATCTACATAGGCTTTGTTGGGATTAATTTAGTCTTTGACAAAAGCCATGTAGCGCACAAAGGCTTCCATGATCTTCCATGACCATTTCAATCCCAAGGTTTTCATGAATGTACGAAGCGGATAAGCCATCGATGTGAGCGGAATGTAGGACGTTATGACGTAGTATACATGAGCGTGGGGCAAAGTGATCTATGTGAGAGAACATGTGAGACGTTGTGACGTAGTATATATATAAGACGTGGCACCGTAGAGCAACGTGATCTATGTGAAACAGCATGAAAGACGACGTGAGGTCATGTATTAGATATGGGAGCGTAGAGTAACGTGATCTATGTGATAATTCCCGTGCCACAGGAAAGCGCAAATGAAGACGTTATGGCGCCCCCAACCAACCAAGAGGCAAGACGAGATGAAGTTTGGGCAACCCCCCCATCTACCCAGCACATTGTAGATCTGCAATGTGATATACATGAAATGTATGTATTAATATGTAGTAAGACAAAATCAGACAATAAAATACAATAGAATACAACACAAAAGAATGTAAGACAATGTCAGAGAGTATAAGGCAAGATAAGACATAGGTACTTTAGGTACTTGAGCCACGGATGCCATGCTCAACTCGTGGAATCCAGGTGCGAAAGGTGCACTTCAACCTGACAAAGAGCCTTCGGCTGCACCGGTTGTCATCGCTTGTCCCGGTGGTTGCACTCCGCACCAAGGAACACTGTGCATGAGATTACTCCTTACTCAGAGGTCTATGGTATGCATCCGTGCTTTGCTTGCGAAAGACATGTTCGGCGGAGGTGGGCGCACGGAAATGGTGCACAGATTTTTGGATGAAGACGATGATTGTTGTGGTGAAAATGGATGATAACTAATAACTATTAGCAAATGCGAAGAATCATGGGAAAACCCAGCTAGGATACACCCCGATTGTTGTTTTTTCTCCGGGGGCAGTCCAGTAGGGATCTTATTCCCACTATTCCTCTGAGCCAAGGCGTCTTTTGGGGATTCAAAAGGGGTCCTCGACCTTGGAACCTCTGAAAGATAGCGATGAGGCAGATGTGATCAGAACAGGGCAGGGTTGGGTGCAAGTTTGCCATTTTGCATTGATTCTGTTGGCACTGTATTTTTTGAGATGAACAAATGCGATGGAGAAATTTGTGGAGCTCCGACATGCTTGGACAGTAATGTCAATTCGCTTGCCTACTCCTTCGTTCTGCAGTTGCCTGCTGGGAAGCTGTCGCCTTGTCCAAGTTAGGATGAGTTGGGACCTTCGCAAGTCAAGTGGTTTGCGTGTGTTATTATATGTTATTATGCTGTATGATACACCCCAGTTTAACCATTTGGCTCATTTCAGGGATCATGCCAGCATCCTTTTTCCAGAAGAAAGATCTTGGCCCAGCGTCAGCCCCCCCAAACCTATAGCCGTGCCGACTAGCTCGGGCAGGATGACGAGAGTTCCTTTGTCGGCAGAGATGATGCGAAATGAGAAATGCTATGAGTATCCACCATCCGCTGTTTGCTAGAGGAATTGCACCAAAGGAACTACAGTATCATTAACGCCCGCGACACCGCAGGCTGACATGGTAGGAGTGCATACTTTGGGTATCTTTGGGTTTGCCTTGCTTTGATGAAATAGCGTCAGATTTTTTCTTGGGAGTTAGTGGTTTCATTTCATGTCATATCACCATGGTGAACACGTTAGGTCCCTCCCATTGAGGCTCTGAGCTGGCGGACGGGATTTTGGGCCAATGGGCTTTGGCCAAAGCTACCTGGCAGGAGTTAGGGGGATCTGAGAAGCCTGGCCATTTCATGCTCTTCCACTGGTTAAACACACATCCGGTTGGAGTCTTCCCCCCATGGCTGATCAGGTGTCCAAATTTTGGCCACTTCTTGGCCTGACGGCCTTTTGGTTCTGCGTCCTGGGTCCTGCCACTTTCTTAGCCTCTCGGCTGGTCCTGCTTTCTGCGGTTGAAAGCTGTCAAAAAACACCACTGGTTTGAGGAACCACTTCCAAGTTTGGGCTTCATAAAAGCTGTCTTCAGCTTCATCCAGCCAAGTAGGAATAACATGGAATAACATGGAATAACACTGATTATATGATATCATAAAATTATATCATTATACGATTGAGAAGATGCATGCCATGAGATCCACACCCCCAGCTTTTCCGCAGGGGTTAGGCTCCCAGAGCCAGGGCGCATTAGGCGCCCGGCGCCGAAGGGCGCTATGGCCTTGTTCACGCCGCCGCCACCCAAAGCGGTGCCGCCTATGCCGGTGGTGGCGCCCTACGTGTCGGATGCGGATACGCGCAAGAAGTTGTGGGAACTGGGGATGAGGCATCATTTGAAGGCCTTGGAAGGCAGGGCACCTGATGCCAATATCTGGGGCTATATTGAAATGAGAAGGCAGGAATGGCAAGATGACAGCAATTTCAAGGGGGTCAAGTCAACTCGTCGGAATGTTTGAGGCTGCTAAGTAAGAGTGGCATAGGAACATTTAAATTGAATAAATAGTCCTGGGGCGTGCTGGATCCACCATCGTAGGATAATTGCAGAACTCTAGTGCCACTTTAACAGTACTAAGTTTCTAAGTATGCAAAGAACACTCAGACACTTCCAACCAGGCTGATTCTGCTCCTCAACTCGGGAAATTCATTAACCCGTGACAGTGACATGATGTGACATGGTAAATTCATATTGTAAATTCATATTGTAAATCCATATTGTGAATCCAAATGCAGTGAATTCACATGCTGCAAGTCCATTTGCACATTCCATATTGTGACGTGGTCAAGCCAAAACAAACTATCAGATATACAAATAACACGCCCACACATCAGAACATATCGGTATATCATGTATCATATCTCACATATGATATTTTATCATATTCATCATATTGTAAACTCATGGATATAAGATAATACAATATAATATATAACATAATATATAATTTAATATAATATATATAATATATACATATATGCATATATGTGGCAAGACCGGTGGCTTCTCCAGGCGTCACCGCCGTGACGGATCAGTCAGACCCGGGCGCCAGCATGGCGCCGGTGCACCGGGCGCGCGAACGCGCCAGGGACTTCGTGCGGGGCGAGATGAGGACTTCGCCAGCATCCCGGGAAAGGGATGGAAAACATATGGGAAAAATGGGATGTTAACCCAGGATGAATAGGAAAGAATAGTACATAGATGTAGATAGTAACTGATCACAAGAAATTTAGGGCTAAATTGGGGGTAACTCATGGTAACTCCGTTTCTTTTTTGAACAGGGTTGATGAATACGGGGTTGACAGTATCATGATCCCAATGCGAAAAACCATGGCACAGATGGCAGAAAGATGACACTCATTCGCCTGAAGGGTTGTTTCTGAAAACGGGTGATCGAATAGAACGCCTAAACTACCCTCTGGTAAACTAACATAACTATGGAAAATCACCATTTTCAATGGGAAAATCCACTATAAATGGGCCATTTTCAATAGCTATGTTAAATTACCAGAGGGTATATACATTAAACTGCTACATTGGTCTGTTCTTCGATGGCTTTGGGCTTTGGAGGCCCCAAATGTAGAAAACAACGGAATAAGTTGATGATTGATATGGTTCCGAGTGGGAAAGCCAATGAACATAATGAACATCATCATCTGTCAATTGGTAAAACTGCTAAATTGCAGGGTTGAATGAAGTTCAGTGTCTTAGACTTCAGGATAGGCGCCGAGGCAAGTCGGGTGGAGTCTGGGTTCCTGCCAAAGGAGAGACATCGTGGATAGCAACAAGCAGCTGGTCTCACGATTGAAGGACTGGCAGGGCTTACAACGTCAGACACCAGTTGGCTGATTGGATCTGATGATCTCATGGGTTGCCAAAAACAATCATGTTTGGAATTTGTTGGAGTGACTTGTCATGGCTTATGTGCAGCTGGCTTCCATCCACGGTGGTAGCAGGAGATCGTGAAAAAACCCAGCGCCGTGTCGCCTCCTACGGCGCCTCATCACAATGCAAGATCTGCTGCTTGGCGCGTCTGAGGGGGTTCGGGAGAGAGGCAGACTTAGGTCTGGGCATCTTGGTCCCCGAAAAAAAACGATAGACAAGTCTTAGTACAAAATATGAAGCAATGCCGTTCTTGATGGATTTTGGATAGCCCAGCCCTCCTCTACTTCCTGTTAGGTTATTACTATTACAGCCTCCCAGGACAAGATTTCCATGTTGCACAGATTCCCCTTCGAAGAAATGGCATGTTTCAATCCTGAGATCTTGGCACACCACCATGCAATCCATGCACGCTCACAGCAAAAGGACCCGGTCGAACCGATTTGGTCTACAAACCATTGAGTTCCCCAACTTCCCCCTTTGTTCTGTGGACATGTGGGTGGCTCATTGACTTTGAACATTCTATATATCATTTTCTCAGATGCAAGCATCTACTCCAGTTGGTGTTGTCATGTGTTTCCATTTTTCGATTCCAGTGCTGGGACCATCCCCCAAAAAACCCGTGAGGCAATGCTCAGCAGGGATCGGCAGCTGCGACAGAAGCACATCCAGAGCCTTGACCGGAGCTGGTGGCTGCGACCTCAAGATATCCCCATTGTTGTATAAAATGTTCTAAACCCAATAATGAACCTACAATCTTGGGATGGTTGACATCCCAACCATAAAAATTGGCAACATTATGCGGATGGTCTATAGCATTGGGCTGACTGCATCATCTATTGGTAGATCGAATTGTTGTGTTTCGATCTGGGTAGTTTGGAAGAGCATGCTTGATATTTTTCCAATGTTTTCCTTGTTCGGCACAGGAACCCTTAATTGACTTCATTGACTTAGATAGCAGATTGCATTTTTGGGGATAGGGATGTACAGTAGGTTTGCATCCAACTGGTGATGGGATGAGCAAGGCGCAGCTCAACATTTACAGTAAGACCCAGTGACGCAGAGATTTCCCGGTTTGTTCTTAGTGCTGATTTTTTTTTAAAACCTTTGACCGAGAGGACACGATTTGGTTCTCATGTAGGTTTCCTGCTGCCTCTGTCTAACCACCTACATATTAGGTGGTAATCTCGCTTGATGACTGCCATCCTGCTTGATTCGAGGGATTCCTACGCTCATTTCAGGAACGAGAACAAGTTCCTGGTGCGACGCATCCTTTCTGTCAAAAGCAGCCTGGATATCAGTGGTCTTGAGAAGGACTACTGGAGGCTGGAGTCCACCCATGACTTGACAAGAGATTTTCCATATTTGCCTGGCTATCATCACCACCCGCATCAGCATCATCACCATGACCGCCATCATCACCAGTACCCCTCAGCCAGTGCCCTACCCCTGGGTGTTTTTTAGGTGCACCGTGGTGCACCGCAGAGGCATCGCAAGGATGTGAGCCGGCTGCAGCAGATCCCCAAGCTCCCACCCCTGGACAAACCCAGCCGGCCGCGGAAGCGCCTGGAGGTCGCAGGGGTCATGCTGGGGAGACAGCTGCGGGGTGAATGCCTCGGTTAGTTGTGGATGTCGTTTGTCAACTGTGCTTGATGACAATGTTTGGTAGTTGATCTAGTTGGCCAACTGGGTCGAGGGCGCCTGAAGCCACCAAAATTTCAACATGGATCCAATATGATCAAAACATGATCAAAACCAGCCATGAGAAATCCAGAACATTTAGAGAGTGGATACCCTCTGGTTATTTAACATGGCTATGGAAAATCCATTCAAAAAGGAGGTTTTACTGGGAAAATCATCTATAAATGGGCCATTTTCCATAGCTATGTTAAATTACCAGAGTGGATAGAGGGGACCCATGCAGGCAGAGCCTTTACCAGCTCGAACCCCCAGCGCTGGCTCTTTCAGGTGCAGCTAATGGTTTGGGGATCCCCTGTGGCTGGCAAGAGTGGGGAAATTTGATAGATTTAAAGTCATGAGACGTGAGACAACATAATCATAGGCACATTAATGAATAAATACATACATACATGCATCCATGCATGCATACATAATTTAGATATATATAAGTATCTGAGTATGTCAAGTAACCAGTGACGAATACGGCAAATGATAGACGATTAAGCAGCGGTATTTCATTCTGGCATGGGACAACACTTGGGCACCCAGAGTGGATGGTTCATCGGCAGACTCTGCTTCAGGCCTGTGCGGGCACAGTTGCCGCTTCCAATGCCAAAGAGTAGCTCCATGCCAGCCCTTGCACCACTGCAAGTTGAGGTGCTGCAGCATGCTGCTGAACATGTTTGGGTCTTTGAGTGGGGAGAGAGGGACAAATCCATCCCTTTCCGGCCTGAAAGTGCAAGATGCGCAACCTTCAAAATATATCTTTTTATTTCACTCGAATGCTTTTCCTAATCGCCCCCCAAAATGGATGATGGATCTGGTTTGATTGTATGTTGTGCTGTTTCAGGAGATCTGAGGCTCGACCACCAAATAGACCAAGCAGTTACCACCAAGTGGCATCCAAGTGTTGGGAATGCCCTCCGTCGCAGGAGAAGTCAGCGGACAAAGCCCTTCTCAAGAAGCGCTCCACGAAGAAGGAGCTTCAAACTGCCCAAGCCAAGGCTGCAGCGGCCCAGGGCCCAACGGTGGGAAAACAATTCTGTGACTGCTAGCACTGCTAGCTATTTTTTGGGAGGCAGGTCGATTCCTACTTTGATTTGTTTTATCTATTTCAATCTATTTTGTCTATTTTCAAATCCCAGCAGAATCCCGTTAACATCCATGAAATTGGTAATGAAATCAAATCACCAGATTCCCATGATGGTATAATTAGAATTAATTAAATATAATTAAGGTTTCTATCGTTTCAGGGCCCTGCAAGAACAAACTGCGTTGCGGGGAGCAGCAGGTACCACAGAAGGTTGCGGCATTCCGGACCGCGGATGGTCAGGTGCGGCTGACTGGGGTCCAAACCAATGCAGCTTGGTTAGGGGCCAAATAATGCCATATAGCATTTTATATCTCTATAACTCTAATAACCTATTTAATTTCATTTATATCTATATATCCATGACCTGAGTTGACCTGATATATCCATCTCTCTATATATATATATATTACACACACACATATATATATATATCCATACGTTCATTTGGAGCTTTGATTGGATGATGATACTAATGATGACGCTGACGATGATGATCTATCCTTTCGCCTTTCGCACTTCTCATTAGCCCACCTTCCTGGCCCGGCTGTGCGCCACCTTGCAGCGTGGTGATTTGATTGGTGAGTGATGCATAGGTGAATATGGAGGTTTCCATCAATGGGGGTACCCCAATAGCTGGATGGTTTATTTCACGGAACATCCCAAAATCAAATGGATGATTTGGGGGTACCCCCACTTCAGGAAACCTCCATATTTGGCAACGACCGCACCCCCCTCCATTTTTAAAAACACCTTGTATCCTATGTTTTGAACCTTGACGTATTTTTTTGTAACCCTTGGACCTTGCCTCACTACCTTCTTTTTTAACCTTGTGCCTTCTCTTTCTAACCTTGCACTTTTGTTGTCCAGCTTTGCGCCCTTTTTCTCTAACTTTGCCCCTCTTCTGCAAGGGGTAGGAAGACAGTTTAGACAGTGGATAGCCATTGCATGATAGCATTGGTGGAAGTACCCATGGACAAAACTTTTGGCAGAGCCTCCGATTCGAAGTTTTGATGCTCAATTGTCATGACTCCTCAAAGTACTGCAGAGGTATAGTAATAGTATGTAATGTGGTAGGCCCAACAATATTAAATTCACCATTTTGGCCATTGTGGGATGGTTTATGCAACCCATTTGTATCCATTTATGGTGATTTTGGGGATTGTTTATTTTATGGCAACATACAATGCATCAGCTGCTGAGCCCCTGAGCACCCCAGTAGGCGGTTCCCCAAACGACAACAAACCTGGCCCTTGAGTGGTGGATTTTGTGTTCTACCTCGTCAACAACGCAGATGTTGATCAATGCCTCGATTTGGATGATATTTCGATGATACGGAACATCTTTGGAACATATTTCGAACATCTTTGGAACATATATATATATATATATGATTGGTGATTGATGACTAATCGTGAGTTGGGATCAGTGATCCCCTTTTTTTGTGCCGGGCGATGGCGAGCAAAACAGGACGTCTTCCGTCGGCGGCGATCCAGCGGATCCCGCCGCAGCTTGCTATTGAAAATAGCCATAGAAATAGTGGATTTTCCCATGAAAAATGGTGATTTTCAATAGTTATGTTAGTTTACCGGAGGGTATATATGATGTAGTATATTTGTGATATATTTTGGGATTTATTGGGTAATATCACATATACCAATATATTACTATATATTTATAATATTTTGATGATGTAGTATAATATATAGCGCATATTGGGATTTTCATAATCCATGAACATCCATGAAAATCCATGAGCCAAAACCCATGCGCCAGGCCTTTGACGTCCCCGGCTACGTGGCTGGGCTTTTCCAGCGATCCATCCGAAGAGCGGAGGCGTGGAGATGGTTGTTACGGTAAGGGATGAACTTTTCGTTGTTCAACACTCACATGTAACAAGTGTAATAACTATGGATTTTTAAACACACACACATGTATATTTATACATATATATATATTTATTTATTGATTGATTGATTTTATTTATTTATTTATTTGATATATGCACACAGAGGTTCGAAGTTCTCAGAAGGTGCTGAAACTCAAGTGCTCTGTGTTGGGTTCAGGACTTTGAACTTCACGATCAGGCCACGGAGGGAGAAAAGGGGAGTCGTTGACAGCTGTCTTCAGCCAGCTGGTTGACCTTCACATTCGGATACACTGGGTTAAATGTGGCACTTCTCTATCAGACATCCTGCAATTAGCGCCAGAGTCTCGCAACACATGTCCCTGGTACTCTTGATGTATGGCTGGGTTTTAGATATGGTGTATCAACCAAACGTGGATGGGTTGATATGGGTTGGGTATCTAGGTAGTTTTTGCCTTATAAGGCAGACATTGCATATACCAGGCCTGCGACTATTTTTAAAGAAGGATCATCTAGATTGGCCAGGTATATCCAACACCTCTGATTGCATGCCTTGAAAAAGGGAAACAACTCGACTGTTGGTTCTGAATATGTTGTTTGATTTCTATGGCTTAAGCCTGGGATGATTGGCCCTTATTTTCTGGTGCCCGGGTGGCTACAAACCCCTTTTAAGACCAAGACTCTTCCTGTAAAGCTTCGTTTGCATCAATTGACTTCGTGTTTGATTTTTTGAATCCAATTTGGTGAATTCCGGAGCTTTGCTGGTTTAAATCCTGTTCATCATGGTATGTCATGTCCAATCCATATTTTTTGCACTTTCTTTTTTGGCCAAGTCTCAACAGCATATGTGTTCCCAATGGGAGCCTTGATTGAAGGTGATTGACTCGGCGAACATCACCCAGAGCAGTTTCCTGCGCGCTCAGGCGATGCAATCAGCACAATTCATGTGGTACTGGCATTAATGTGGGTAAAACAACAATAAACCATCCATTTGGGAATGGTTCATACCACCTATTTATGGTGAAGGGGATGATTTATTATTGTTTTACCCACATTATTGTATATTAGCACTATTAGCCACATCAAATTGTTAGTGTTGGCAGTGCCACAATATGATGCATTAAACCCGCGATGCCACAGTATTGTCATGTTGTCAATTTTAGTGTTGTTAGCAAGTATGAGAACAGTATAGAACAGTAATGATGACAACAACAACAGCAACAACAACAACATCAACAACGACGACGACGACGACAACAACAACAACAACAACAACGACAACAATCAGCAACAAACCACAACAAACCACAACAAACCACAACAACCAACAACAACCAACAACAAACAACAACAAACAACAACAAACAACAGCAAACAACAACAAGCAGCAACAAGCAGCAACAAGCAGCAACAAGCAGCAACAAGCAGCAACAAGCAGCAACAACAACAACAACAACAACAACAGTAACAGTAACAGTATAACACACACGCACACACACACATATATATATACACATGTGCTAACAATAAATAGAAATAACTTGTATTTATATATTCATAGCATCGTATAGACTACAGATATAGCCGTAAAGATCTTTCGTGCAGGAAAAGGCGGCAGCGGAATTCCTGGTGGATGAGATGACCAATGAAGCTTTGGAGGTCGACTTCCTGGGGCTTTCACGCCCCAGGAAGCTTGGGACTTAGCCGACTTAGCCATAGGCAAAGGTTAAGCTATGGCACATTTATGAAATCATGATGGGGGTACTTGATACAATGGGGATATGATAGGGATATAATGGGGATATGATAGGTTTTTTAAAGAATGACCTGGGGAATCCTGGGGATTTACCAAATTTATCCAAGGTTTCATAGGGACTTTGTGGGGATACAACTGGGATAGAATCAACTAGTATGAATTGGGTGTGTCTGAAAATGGGTAATGACATGTGAACAGATGGACAATTAATCACGAAAGGTAGCTCCAGTGGTGCTACCTTGAGTTTAGCTTTACGAAGTAAAGGGGAGACCTGATTATTCAGGCGATTGCTGTTCATTTTAGATACCCCCCCCCTCAACCCCTTAACCAACCCTAAAAGCAGATCTCAAACACTACGTATATATATATATATATGCGCTGTTTGCACACTAAGATGCCCACACACACACACACTTTTTTGACACACGTGCATATATGATCACTCACGCACACATATACATAAACGTACAAGTGCTTGTTCATGCAGAAGGGTATATCTATATCTATAGAATCCATAGCCATTTACACACACACATAGATGCACACACAGTTATGTTTTCATATATTTTCATGTTTGAACGTTGTAAGATGTGGTTTGGTGCTGGTGCTTTACCCCGCAGGTGTTATCGCACGGGGAGGCGCGGTCCCTGATGAACGACACCCAGGCCAGCTGGCCCTCGACCGGTGCCTGGTGGCAAGCGGGTCTGTGACGGTCAGTCCTCGAAGGATTGGTGGAGAGATGGGTGGTGGGATTTATACGTGTATATGCTGTAATTGTGTGCATTAATATATGCATATTTTTCAACATTTAAACGCATAGCAATAGTGTTAAGATCATACACATATTACGCTTTTGATGTGATGTATGGTTTGTTGTCAAAACCAGAGGTCCCAAGAAACCTTAATTCCACAGCCTGCAACGTCTCACCGGACAGACCTCTGACAGCTGTGTCCAAGACACCGGCGGTCGGAGTTTGCAGCTCCAATCGAAAAAAAAATCCTGTTGTTCCTGAGCGTCTCAGCACATTAGTAAAGTAATCATGCATGAACATCAACAATCGTGGATTTTATAACACTTTTGACGATTCATTTGGTGGCCCCTTGTTTGGTGTGTGTTGTGAAACATCTCATTTTTGTTGGGGGGGATGTCGCCAGCTGTTTTGGCCCTGAAGCTCTGGCTGAAGCTCTGGCTGTATGGGGCCGGGCCATTGTAGCCGTGGCACAGCTCAGCAATTTGGGAGAAGTCCCACAGGCCCCAGAAATCACAGCACTTGACTCTCAGCCCCATCAGCAAATCACCACAAAATGATTTGACAGAACATGCCACAGCAGTAATTACAGTCACAGAAAGCATCTTCAAAGAGAAACATACCAATCATTATCCACTGGAGGGTGGGAAGGGCATTTACCAGATATCACATCCTGACCACCACACGTTTATTACATAGAATCATTAGGAGTTACACACAAAATCCAGAACACACATATATGATCATCAATATATATATAATATATATATATAATATATATAGACACATACAAATATGATATATACATATATACACATGATATGTATATATATATATTATATACCTATGATCTGCCGAGAATTTCGACCTTTCACCGCCATGCCGGGCGCCCCCAGCAGCGCCGCCGCCAAGGCGGCGCTGCAAAAACAGCAGGCGCTGCAGGCGCAGCAGGAGGCGGCCGAAGCCGAGCAGCGCCGCCGTGCCGAGGCCAAGGCCTTGGCGCAGCAGGACGGCGTCAACAAAATGGTGCCAGAAATGGTGGAGAAATGGTGGATTTCTATGGATTTCTATGGATTTCTATGGATTTCTGTGACTTTTCTGTGGCTTCATGTGGATTTGGCCATAGTTTATCACTAGAAATGGTAGGTTTTGGATGATATTTTGATGATTTTTGATGGATCTTTTGCCTGGATTACTTGACTAAGAATGTGAAGTTATGAGATGGCGGATGTTTAATATTGTTTAATGATTTTAGCACCAAAACAGGATTTTCACAATGATGCGATCTTTAGCATGTTTTCCCATCACTGAGTTAAGCATGTTTCAAGCACCAAAAAGGAGTTAACATGAGTTAACCATCAAACATTAACCATCAAACACATTTTACCCGTTGTGAAAAAGCAAACTATATAGGCCCATATAGGATATATAAGTGGTTGTGCAAGGGATTCAACTGTATGACATGCGAGAATTGCCATGTTTTTGCCATCAAACGGCATGGACAATTGTGGTTGAACATGGGTTAAGCATCAAACATTGTGATTTTAAGCGTTAAAATTCGGAGTTTACCTTCACACATTGTATTCCGGATTTAACATCAAATGTAGCCGTTTCATGCCGTTCCATATATATTTTTAAATAAATTGGTGTTTCTTTTTCGTAATTCTTTGCTGTGAACCATCTGGATTTAGCATGATTCAAGATGATTCAAGCATGAAAACATTGGAAAACTGAATAAAGCTCAGGGACATTTTTTAAGATAACCCACGCAGGAAGCGCAGCAGTTGGCATCGCAGAGGGCGCAGAATCAAGGTGGATGATGGGTTGGGGATGGAGTTTCCTCACACGCAAACTGATAAGATTTGTCAAGAAATGTCAAGGATTGGGATAATGATTAACCAACAGTATCCAACAGTAGTTGGGATTTGCGGCAAAAAATCTGGTATAACATGAGGGTCGATGAGGAGTTCAACCAAGAGGAAGAGCGCCATAGATTGCGGACCTCGCCGTGTTTCAGGCGACCTCATTTCAGCAAACTGCTATGCCAATGACGCGGCGGAATACTTTGGAGAGAACTTTGCCCATCGCTTGCGCTGGGCTCATGCCGTGAACAGCCTGCGGGTGCTGCGACAAGCCTTGTGTTCCAATGCTCATTTTGTTGAGGCCGACGTGTCTGCGGGCACCCTGATGGAAGAGAAACAGGACCCAGCCAGCGAGTCGCCCAAGAATGCAGCCACTGCAGAGACCTCAGTGGCTACGTCTTCCAAGATTCCCATCATCATGGCGCACTACCCGACTCAACGTTCTTCGGATCTGTCTTTCGAGCTCTTTGTGGCGGCAGTGTTGAAGCACAATGCGCAGGCAGAGTTGTCAGCCTTGTTTTCCATTTGGCTTGTGGGACCATGCCTCTGAACCGATGTAGAAATGATTAGAAACTCACCAAACAGCGGTTCCAGCCTTCAAACAACTCCCTTCACCATGTCAGGGGAATCACCAGAACATCAGGGTGATATAATTCACACACACAAATAGAATTATATATATACTGTATATATATATATATATATCCTAATTCATATTCAATCGGTTCTTCCAGCCAAAAACCCAGCAAAAACCCATGAACATCCGAAGAGCCCAGGTGGACGGCGACGGCCTCGACAGCCTGGAGAACACCGCGGACGCGCCGCTGGAGGCCCCGACGGCGACCGAGGTCCCGACGGAGGCCCCCACGGAGGCCGAGGCCGAGGCCGAGGCGTCGCCCAAGCGGTCGCCCTTCTCCGAGCCGGTGCTGCACCAGGAGCAGGAAGAACCGCTGGTGAGGAGCGCCAGTGCCATTGAGACAAGGCAAAAGTTACCTTGTCACGAGGCCGAAAATTGGAAAATGGGAAAAACCTGGGGAAAACCTGTGAAAAAAAGAATTGGCATGACTTTGCTAAGTGGTGACAGGAGTTTGAAGCTTTTTCTAGCCTGTTTTCATCACATCAGATAGATTTTCACCATCACATCGTCACATGGTTCACAATGTTTTGAAACTGGATCGATTCCAACCCAAACCCCAGCACTTGGCAAAACGAACCTTCATCCCCACCAGTTCCAATATCAAATGCGTAACACATTCCTTCGGTCCATTTCGGTTCATGAAAAAAAATCTTTCATGATTCTTACATATATATTACATATATTTATCCTCATTTATCGCACTCATTTCCATCCATTTCCACTAGCTGCTTCCAACCCTTCCAACCCTTAAAAAAAACCCACATCTCCGTCCAGGCGGAAGCCTTCGCTGGGGATCTGCACCGAGAGTTAGCGGCCTCAAATCATGACCCCATGATGATGGCCTGCATCGGGGCCCGGAGAGGCATCAACGGCCTCAGGCCCCGGAGCTTCTCAAAGAAAGGGGTGCCTTGGGACCGAAAACTGATTGGGGAGACACCAACTAATTGTGGGGTGCCCAAAAGCACCAACCTTTGAGGTTGTGTGTTTTGATATTATTTGACATCAAAATTTGATAAAATTTGGATAGATGAACAGATTCAACTTTCAAACAGTGAAGTTCATTTTTCTGTTGGGATGACGTGCTCTGCTGATGCAGAAGATCTGATGCCTTCTACACTACACTTTGGATCACTTTGGCACAAGAAAGCCTGGTTGTAGTCAAATCTGTCAAAAGACATTGTAGTACACAGTTTTCCTTTCCGGATATGATGCAAGGTCAAGTTGGACTTCAAAGTTCTGGAGTGCGTCGAACCAGCCCTAAGGCACTTGCACAGTGTATTTTGGCGTGAGTTCAGATCTTGCCTGGTGCATGAGGGTCTTCCATTTGAACACCTCTTGAAAGTGCCATAGTGGTCTTTGTTAAACTAAGAACGCTTATGCATATTGTTTGGGGATGTTTGGAGATATGGCCCTTGGTCCAAGACAATCCGCGTGAATTTAAACCGGTCCAGTACTTTGGATTCTCTGCGATCTGCCTGGCTTTTGCGAAAGACCAAAGACCAACAGCCCAGCAGTTGCCAGATGTTGCCAGCTGTGTCACCCAACCCTCAGGTCGATGCGGCAAAAAAGTTGGGCGGACACCTCTGGCTGAACGCAGATGTCTTTGCGGGGCCTGGCTATCCTGAGCGCTTCCTGTCGCCCATAGATGCAAGGCACAGGGTAAATGGTGCAGTGGGAAGGTCAGATTGGTCTGCTGGTTGTTTCTCAAAAGAAAGGGGACCCCAAAATCATTCAAAAGAGGTCATTTATGGTCATTCAGTACGGAAACCCATGCTTTTGGGGCACCCCGATTCTTGGAAACACCCAGTTGGCCAGGGGTAACTGTGTCGATTACTTTGCAATTTGCATCGGGACTGACGGATGTTTTTTCCGGTGGTCACCTTTGGAAAGCACCAGCGCTGATGTCATGCGTCGCTGGGAAACTGCGAGCTTGATGACAACAGCATGGCACAAGATTCATAACACTCAGAAATAATGGAACAAAGTACTCAGTTTGTCTTGGTGTTCGCTCTTTGAAGTCATGAAGAGGTTGAGACCAGGCCCAGGATAGAGTGTTGAATGGTTGCGGTGATAATTTCGGCGATGATGATGATGATGATGATTATGATGATGATGATGATGATGATGACGACGACGACGATGATGATGATGATGATGATGATGACGACGACGATGATGACGATGATGCTGATGCTGCTCATGATGATGATGATGATGATGATGATGATGATGATGATGCTGATGATGATGATGACGACGACGATGGCAGGATGACAATGATGACGATAGTGGCGGCGGTGGTGGTGATGATGTTGTTTGCAGTGATGATGTTTTACATACTGTATTGTGCTACCGTTCTTTGGATCATTTAAGAAGTCATCATGATATAGCAATATAGGTTATATAATATAGCAATTATAGCGAAACTAGTGATAACTGTTGCTCCAGGAACTTCGTACAGCTTTGCGCAGAGCTTGTACCAGAGGCCGTGCTATCCCTGAGCCACAGCTGCACTCGGGAGGCTTTGCCAACGACTTCCCACGATCCCCTCCAAAAATGTTTTCGAACCCGAGTCATGGACATAAATTGACATACATGATACATATCTAATTATGATACAATCTGATAGTTTGACTTCCGATTTCCGAGACAAGGAGCTGGGGCAGCTCATCCTTGTCAGCCACCAGGTGAGATCCTGACCCCCAAAAAATGGAGAAGCTAATGGTCCCCAAAGAGCCATCCACTATAGATTCGGGGAACATGTCTATGATTTGAATTGATTTAAGGGATGGGGAATGTTCATTCAACACTGGTGTTAGCCATCACACTCAAATCCATGATTTCAATTGATTCCCAAGGGTTTGGATGGATTTGGGAGCCATTTCTGGGCGACGGGTTCGGGTATTTTTGTCACCTACCGATGTTGCAGCACAAGCCAGTCCGATGCAGGTGCTACACGCCAGACATGGTGAACCGCCGCTTGGCCATGTTGCCTCAATGGGGTCAAGTGCGTGTGGCTCATGTAGTTCCAATATGTTCCAAGAGTCTAACATATCCTGAAATCTTGACCCATGCCCATACAGCAATATTATGCCTTTGTTTAATAATGGAGGTGCCCCAAAATTCAATGCGTTTTTTTTTGGCCTTACCAGCCTTACCATCAGTTCCCCACGTAAAAGGCATAATTTGGGTCAGACAAAGCCATATGTTTGTTGCTCCCGTGTGGCCTTGTCGTGGTCCCACCGTTACGCCATGGCCCTGATGCCGCTGGCAAGGCATGATCGAGCTGTGCATGTCACCCATCGTGCCACGACCGATCCGCCCCGCCGCAGCGGTGCGGGGCTGAGTTTTGAAGATTATGGGAAAACCATGGGAAAACCATGGGAAAACCATGGGAAAACCATGGGAAAACCATGGAAAAAAACCTCAATCTGGTTGATCTTCCTTTTCCATTCTTTTCCATCCTTTTCCATATTTCAATGATTCAATGTTTCATTTTTAATGAACACAATCGCACCCAGGCACGACCAAGTGTGGCGCCGACAAGCAGGGCATCCCAGACTCTGTCTCCAAACTTGGCAAAACACAGTGGGCCAAGACTGGCCAAGTGGGTAAAACTTCGGTCATTTGAAATCAAAATAATGCAAAATAATGCTCTCCAAGGGTTGCTATAGCTGATATAGATGATGTTAAAGCAAAAACAAACCTCCAATTCAGTCCAATGACAATGTCATCATGTGCCAGGGGTTGCATTTTCTTTTCAGCCCAGGTGAGGAAAATGATATTTATCTCACTCCCGCATCTTGGCGTTGGAAGATATTGGAAGGTCCTTGCTTTCGGTTTCGGACTCATCCCTTAAATGGTTGGGCCCGGGGTATCCTCCACTGTTGGGGGGGTTTCACCAACCTTTCCTGGAACAATTGTTGGTTTTCAGCGGGAAAAACCGGGTCTCTTTCCGCCCTGGAACTATCGACATGTTTTTCCCCACCCTGACAGTGAGTTGTAAATAAAAAGCACGATGGACCACAGACGTAATCTATTTCTAATATTGACCATCCAACTATTGGGGTACCCAAGTTTGGCCCATACCCATTTGTTAGCGTAGCATCATAGCCATCACGCAGAGCACAGGAACGTTATTAGCTCCACCCCACCCACCCCGCCGTAACATGACCGAAGCATACCTTGTACAACATGCAAATGCACAGCAAGAACAACAATGACCAAAAAATGTCAACCCTTCTGGAGCGGCGAGTCAGCCGATAGCCGAAAACAACGTCCATTCTTCAGGTTTTTTTGACGACTTGACCTGGGTGTGTTTTTAGTTGGTTTCGATGTTTTTTCCTTCCAGTTGTTTCCATTTTCCATCCTGAAGACACTAGGAAGATGGTGATGTATGTTCCATAATCTTTTCTTATCAAATATACTACTATAGACTTACCGTTCAACCCCAATTATTTATCCCGGCAAGAGACACCCCACAGTGTGTGGGAAGTAAATGGAAACTGTATTATCATGTTGATGATGATGTTGATGTTGATGATGATGATGATGATGATGATGATGATGATGATGCTGGTGGTGATGATGATGATGATGATGATGACGATGATGATGGTGGTGATGATGATGATGAGAAGAAGATGATGATGTGAATGTTGAGGAGGAGGAAGATGATGATGTTGAGGAGGATGATGCTGAGGAGGAAGACCGATCCCAAGACCGGGAAGCGCACACCTTGTGCGAGCCTGCGCAGACGAAATGCACATGGACATGTCACCAGAGGCATTTTGTGCGGAAATTCTCAGGGAAAATGCCGTACGCGTATCCCGCGGCAAGCATTTTGCGCGAGCTTGCGCAGTCGAAATGCACATGGACATCAAGAGGCATTTTGTGCGGAAATTTACAGGGAAAATGCCGGACGCTTCCGATGCCACCTCGATTGAACACCGGCCCCTAACTGTGACCGTAAGAACTCTAAATGCCGGACGAGTATCCCCGGGCAAGCATTTTTTGCGCGCCTGCGCAGTCGAAATGCACATGGACATGTCACAAGCGGCATTTTGTGCGGAAATTTTCAAGTAAAATGCCGTACGCGTATCCCTGGGCAAGCATTTTTTGTGCGCCTGCGCAGTCGAAATGCACATGGACATGTCACAAGAGGCATTTCGTGCGGAAATTTACAAGGAAAATGCTGGACGCTACCGCTACCACGTCGATTGAGCACCGGGCCTTAACACTTACAATACCATCACTTACCGTAAGAACCCCTTCAGTGTGGCCACACTGTTTGTGGGAAAAACATGGTTAACTTTCAATTTTGGCTTGTTCAACCCCATCAATTCCCATTCAATCACTCAACCACCATTAAATCACCATTAAAGCATCACCATTTTTGGCTTAAGTCAACGCCCATGATGGCCATCAACCAGCTGGAATCGAGGCCGCCTCCTGTCAGCATATCACCTTCGCAGTGGCCGCAGAATATGCCCTGAACTCCTCGCAGCTGCTTATCTCAGCGAAAAATGGATGGCATGTGGCCATGGGCGAAGAAAACCATCAGAAATGGTGGGGTTTCTTCAAAAACAGATGGTATAGTTATAATGTCACCCAAAAAGCAGATGGATCAGATGGTATATGATAGTATAATTATTCAATATTATTTATGGAGATTTTTGATGATCAATGGGGTGACTCGCCAAGAAATTGGCGATTTCATCGGGATTTGCTGGATGATTACCCCCAAGCAAACGTTTACAGAAACTTATGGAAATCCAGTCGTTTCCCTTTTACAGTCGATTTTCCATACCATTTGGTTGGTGTACTGGAGCGTACATCTTCAAAAAATTGCCCTTTGCTAATCCACTATGCAAATTCCAGCATGTGCGTGTGATCTGTCGGAAATGATTTCAAAATTAGGGCGCATTTTTTTGGATGGGAACCTCATAGCACATCATGGGCATCCTGAAACTGAATGTTTAAAGAGCACATGTTTCAGCCATATTTGTTTCCGCCAGGTTAGGTCCCAGTTTTTTTCACCCATGGAACAACCATGAACAACCGTTGATTTGGAGACCCAGAAGCTTCCAAGCGCCATCCGATGGAGATTAGGAACCTGGTGAAACTTTTGGATGCAGTGCCTGGATCTTCTCTCACCATTTTTTCAGGCCACGTAGTGCTGGGCTTGTGGCGATGCCAGTGGCAGGGAGATTGTAGCTGATTTGGGTTTGGGATGTGTATTTTTCCGTCGGTTTTTCAAATTTTCGCTGGCGAAATGTCAATGATTTTCTGTTCCCGATTCCGGTTGAATCTGCCAAGTTGGTGGTGGGGTGTTGAAGGAAGCACGGGTTATTCATTCAATTGATGATTTTGCAGCCGCAGTTCCCAACAGTGTCGGATTTCGTGATGTGGAAAGGGGCTCGTGCAGGTGTGGGATCTTTGGGCATTCCGCCGCGGACCATTCAGGACTGGGGGGTGGCCCATATACGACATTACGTGGGGAAGTTCCAATTACACCCCACATATGGCAATATCACTTCTTTGCAATCCTTCACATTACCCTTTGGTAATCCAACATAGCCACAGAACCAATGGGTGATCATCTGCCAATGGGTGATTTTCGATGTTTATGTTAAATCAGAGGGACAAATTCCATTTTGTTAGATCATGCTGGAGACAAAAACGAACTGCAAAGAACACGGAACCGGAACAGCCACTCGACTCATCTGGCTGAAGCCACGCATCTCCCGCAGAATTCAAGAGCCCTCAGCTTGGCTGGCCAAATCCACGAAGATTTTGACCCGGAAGATCCCGAATTATATCAATTTTAGAGATGCACCAAAAAATCACCAGCTAAAATCACAATTTTTAGACATCGCAGCTTTTGGTCATGATTTGCGCAAGGAGATCATCACCACCTATGGCACCACTCGGTTGTTTCTGGATTTGCGCGTGACCAAGCCCTGTCGCACCTGTTCGCAGGGAGGAGTTTGCAGCACCATGTGACCCCTCTGGAGTTATCCAGTGAGACCTGGCCATAGTAAAAATATATTTATACAGTGTCTATATATATATATAAATATATATATATATATATTCAGTATATATGTATCTATATCTATATTATAGATACAATGTGGCTAACCCAACAAGAAGCTATACCCACTTGATAGATAGATAGATACTGTAGATGGATAGATAGATAGATAGATAGATAGAGAGATAGAGAGATAGAGAGATAGAGAGATAGAGAGATGGACAGACAGAAAGGTAGACATATAGATAGATAGACAGACAGACAGATAGATAGATAGACAGATAGATAGATAGACAGATAGATAGATAGACAAACAGGTAGATAGATAGGTAGACAGACAGATAGATAGAGAAAGATAGATAGGTAGATAGATAGTTAAATAGATAGAGAGAGAGAGATAGGTAGATAGATAGATAGGCAGATAGCTAAATAGATAGGTAGATAGTTGGATAGATAGGTAGATAGATAGATAGATAGGTAGATGGTTAGATAGGTAGATAGATAGATAGATAGGTAGATAGGTAGATAGATAGGTAGATAGATAGATAGGTAGATAGATAGATAGATAGGTAGATAGATAGATAGATAGGTAGATAGTTAGATAGATAGGTAGATAGTTAGATAGGTAGATAGATAGGTAGATGGGTAGATAGATAGATAGACAGATAGAGAGATGGACAGACAGACAGATAGACAGATAGATAGACAGACAGACAGATAGATAGATAGATAGACAGACAGA
>Ga0126342_10002328_pt1 | contig 29378 bp, 10 predicted proteins | sample Cyp1metagenome_FD_92528 | JGI IMG/M metagenome (GOLD analysis project Ga0126342, IMG submission 92528) | Coral microbial communities from Lord Howe Island, Old Settlement Bay, Australia - Cyphastrea 1 metagenome | ecosystem: Host-associated > Invertebrates > Cnidaria > Coral ...
CAGTGTGCAGTGTGAGGTGTGGAGTGTCGAGGGAAGGACACGGTCGGGACAGGGTGTCTTTGAACTATAGGTCATTTATGTTTGGGAAACTTCCGCCGCCGGCTTGCCCGGGTCTATGTTAACTGTAATATACCATACATGTTACACAAAATTCGTATCATGTTATATAAATATACATATAGTATACATATATATATAAACATGATCTATGCACACATGATTTTATATGCATATATAAGTTTACATAACTCAACATCGGTCGTCACATCACATGACGTGATTTTGCGTCTGAAAATGGGATATCCCAAATCCAGTGGTTGACTATCATATTTCCACAGGTCTGGTCCGATTCAATGGCCATAAATTGGGGTATAGCCTGGTTTTTCGCCAATTTTCAGACAAACCAATATCCGATTTCAGTGTACTAGTTGCTGGATGAGTTTCCCTACTATGGCTTATCAAATGTTGCAGCAAATTAGGTAGTGCAAGCCCCTATGGTAACCAATGAACCAGGGCATTTTTAGGGGTTCACGTAAAATTTAATGTGGGTAAAACAATCATAGTCGCCATCCCCCAATCATCACCATTTTTTGTTTGGTGGTATGTTTAATTACCATTCTTAGTCATGGGTGGTAAACATGGCATTGTTTTACCCGCATTAGTAATCATTAACCACTGTTTATTACCATCATTTACCATCATCTACCATCATTTATCACCATTAATGGGTTAATGATGGTAAATATTAGCATAATCCTCCATCTGGGCCCCGTGCTGCCGCTGCGCCCGAAGCTCCGGAGGCGTGAAGTTTCTTCTTGTGACCGCAGCGACACATCCTGCGAGGGAACCAAAAAAAATGGATGACCGTTGGAACCTGAGAAACAATATTGTCAGCATATGATATAGTGTCATATAGTATATATATATAATATAAGTATATTATAGATTAAACTTACATCCCCATCTGAATAAGAATGTGAACCTAGGCAGGCCATTTTCCACTGCGATTCGAAAAACGCGTAGAAAATGGTTCTGTCTGCCAAAAAAAAGTCTAGAAAGAAGTTGAAATAAGCATGTTTTATTTTTGTTGTTTTATCTGTTTGTTTTCCTACACCCAAGAATCTTTAGAACATGATGTGTTTTTCAATGAAAACACGCACATTTTGATGGTCATAGATTTCTAGACACCAACAAAATCTGTTCTAGAACATGCCTCATAAAACCAACATTTCTAGAAAATGACGAGCACGTTTCTTTGATGCATGTCCCTCTTGAAAATGAGGTATACCAGAAATTATGACCATATTGTTCTAGAAATGACATGTACGTTTGTTCTAGAAATATCTGAGCCCAACATGACATTACCCAGAATAGGATGTCCTCCTTAGGGCTATCGTATGTCTAGAAAATGGGTCCACCAAGCATGGAACGCAAGCCAGCCGAGCCATTGAAGGAGAAAAGTAAGGTGAAAGTCGGGAGTACAGAAAACAAAAAAGCAGAACCACAGTGGTCCAAACAAAAATAATATGTCAATGTGAAGCGCATTTGAAGCAGAAAGTGGATGAAGTGAAACATGTATGAAAAGGAGTTTGTGCAAGCAAGGAGAGCTCAGCACCGAAAAAGATGGTAGGCACAGACTTTTTGGATGGTGCTCGACGTCTGTGTGAAACACGATTAGTTGGTTTATATGGCAAAAAACAAGCACTTGTATGGCAACAAAAATGTACATCAAATGTTGACCCAAATACAATGATGTAGTCAAATGACAATGAGGGTTTATGTTGGTCGAATCTACAGTTGGCTCAAGATTCTAACATAAGTTGATTCATTTGCAGCGACCCAAACTAGTATAAACAAAACCTGGAAATTCTGAGGGAAACATCATGTACTACATCTGGGTAACAAGATTCTATCGAATTTTTGATATGCAACGAGGACCCCGATTAGGCTGCATGTGCCTACCTATTGGAGTTGACCGAAGTCCAGGGGCCCATGTGGTAGTGTGGGTTAATCCTTTGGTCCTTTGGCATAGAAAAACGCAATTAGTAAACAACAAATCAAGTAGATTTTGGATCCTATGAAAAATCGCCCCTTTGACATGTATCTACTGAAACTAGTGGTTTTCAATGGTTTTCATAGCCATCTTGCGGAAGGGTATGTAGCCATTCTCTTTGCTCCACCTCTCTAAATTCAAGCAAGAAGCTCTTTGTCGCCGTGAAATTCCCAATCTTCATCGTCAGGATGACAAAAGGCTGGCAGACTTCGGGCATTGGTCGAGTTCCCCGGCAGCGGAAATTCCATGAAGTGTAGCTGCCGATTGCCAGTGTTATATAGTGTTATTGCATGAACTTTAATAGCTACCTGTTTAACAGTTTTATTTTGCTGGATTGCTGGATAGGTTAGATCATGTTGCATCCCATCGATTTCGCACAATCTGCAGGGGCGCTGCCGCGACCAACTGACCAGCAAGGCCGCCAAACAGGATGGGAGGACTCGACCGATGATCTTCCTTCTTATTGTAACATTCATCGCCTGGATGAGCAATGGCAGAGGTTCTCAATGTGTAGAGCTAGGTGGAGTAGGACAATCTGGCGGCTAAGTGTTCAATTTCATTCTATTTCCTCATTCATCCTCATTGTATGTAATTTTGCATGCCAAGTCTACTCTCATTCAATCTTGCTTTTTTCCAAATCAATTTTGGTCCGAAGTTTGAAGAACAAACTTCCACAGCCGGTGAATAGCCAAGCAGTGTCAGCGGACGCTCCTTCTCCTTTGGAAGCCTTCTCTGCATACCTGGGCATCACCATGAGTGATGGGAACAGTTTTTGGATCATATGCATGTATCTACATATGCCATGCCCATATAAACGCGCACATGTGTATATATATATATACATATATATTCAAATATATAATTACATGGTTATGTGTATATATATATATAATATCGTATGTGTACGCGTCTGTGCCTAATGAAGTATGTTGTCAAAGCACCCTTAGGCAATGCCCTTCCCCATAGTGGCCACAACCGAAGCCTGTAATCAATGTTGAGGATATGGGATGATACGGGGGCTAACACATGAACTAAAACTAGACCAACAGAAGGTCTATACTACACCACCCAATGATGTATAAATTTATTATATATCAAGCATTTTTTCTGGATCCCATTACACTCATGTTTAATTTATATATATATATATATATATCAACGTGAAGATCTTGAAGGTCTATGGCGCTAACAATACTAACACAATCCCCAATTCAGAACAGTCGATTCTCCATTCTCCAGCATCCTCAGCCAAACGGCTTTGCAAAATCTTATTCACAAGGAGCTGGCAAATCTTAGATACCGTTATATAAAAAAGGCCCTGTAACTGGCGCATATTCATGTAACTGTAGAAGGAGACTGACATATTAAGTGTAGATATAGTAGATATATCTATAGATATATGTATAAATGTATGCCCAATCTAGCAAAAAAAAGCAATCCATTCAACGGCTGCAAGGCACTTGCACCGCCGCCGCCGTCCCTTGAAGTTGTTGCACGAGCAGTCGAAGACCTGGCTGGGCCATGCTACACCCTCTAATGGCTTATTTATAGATGATCTTTTCCAGTACCCTCTGATAATTCAACATAATTAGCTATTGAAAATTGCCCATAGAAATAGTCGATTTACCTATTACATATGGTGATTTTCCATGGTTATGTAAACGTTCACCGGAGGGTAAACCACCCATCCTTTTGTAGTGGACTTTCCAGTGCTATGGTGAAATCATCATCCGGACCCCATTTTTGTTGGGCCTTTACATGTAAAAAAAAAATAGGGGCCGCACCGTTGCACCCGTATCACAACATATCACAACCATCAAATGAGTGTGGTGGAAAAATCATTCTGAGGATGGAAAACAACCCGCTAAAAAAAGCGCAAAGATCAACAAAGCTAGTCATGGCCTATCTTGGATGCCATGCCATTGTTTTGTCTTGCTGGTTGGGAAATGTTGGAAACATAACATCATATAATATCACCGTAAAGAACGAGAAACAAACACACACACACACACATATATATATATATACATACATATAAAGGTTTCGGCTCTGTAGGGTGCGACCGTTGCCCTCGTTGCCGCTGATCTTAGCGGGATTGTGGAGCGAACTCCCGCGGGTGCCTGGCTGGTTTTGGCCTCCATTGCACTTCACTTGCGCTCTGGTGGGACTGTGCAGCCCACTACCGCCTTCGCTCAGTGACTTTGACCTGGCGCTCCTTGGCATCTGGGTTCTGCACTTGCTCTACCTGGTCATCCTTGTGTATGTGTCGGGCACTGTTCATCCTCACCACCCTGATTTTGTTCCTTGTCGAGGGCTCCATTCACCACGGCTTTGGCGGGTCAAAGGCGTGCTGCACGCAGGGCTCGAGCGAGAGCCAGAAGAAGCCTCTTTCTTCATCGTCGCGGTTTTCTTCGTTTGGACTCCGTCGGTCTACTCAGGGTAAAGAAAAGCCTGAGCCAACATCATTCCAGAGATCCTGCTCTCCTCCGTCTTATTTCTGCAGAAATGGCGGCACAGAAGAATCCGGCCTGGAAATGTTTAGATTGTCGACGCATGATCAAGGGGAACGACATCTATTGTCCTGCATGCGGACAGCACTGGGAGGACTGCATGGACAGGGACCACCACGTTGCTGCCGGGCAGGATACCTATCGACAGCTGACGCCTTCACGTCATTCGACGTATCGTGGACAGATGCAAGATGCCAGTTGGAATTGGAGCAGAAGACCATCACAAAGTCCACGTCAGAGACAGCGCCCTCGCTCTCGACGCCAACCTGGACCTGGTGGAGATTCACAAGCCAACAGTGTTCAAAAAGGCAAGGGAAAGGGAAAGGGCAAGACAAATCAAGGAGGTGGGAAAGCTGCTGCACAGCAAGCACCGGCTCAAAATGCACACAGGTTGGGGCAGGATGGAATGGCGCAACTGCCACCACCTCCTTTGCCTCCGCAGCCCAGCTCTGGTGGAATTCCCTGGGCGCAGCTGGCTCCACCTTTTCCTGTGGCCGCTTCACCTTGTCCGGAGTCCCTTGCACCGACAGAGGCGGAGATCAAGCTCAGGAAGGTTTTGGGTGTCCTCAAGAAGCACGAAACGGAAATTCCTCCGGAAGTCTCCGAAGTGGTCAAAGACACCAAGCTCACAGAAGGGATCAGCAAGATCAAGAACATGCACGACGCTGTGGAGAACTTAGGAGAGGCCCAGCAAACCTTCGAGAAGGCCTGTTTTGCTCGTGCTCAGAACCTTGCTTCGTGGAGGCAGTTTCTTCATCTTTCTGTGCAGCGTTGGCAGGAGTACACTCAGCATTTTCTCACTCAGGAGAAGTACAACTTGGAGCAGATCGCAACTGCCCGAGATGCTGTGAAGAATGCTCAAGCCATCTTCAAGAACCTGCAGGAGCAAGGGGTCATCACCATCGACGCAGAGGAGGACCCTGCTATGATGGACGAGGAACCCGCAAAGACGGAGAGCTCCAGACGCATCCAAGAAGGCTTAGAGCATATGACTTCCTCCTGGGAACATTTGGCCAATCAAGCAGACAAAGAACATGCAGAGGAGCAGCAGCTGAAGAAAAGAGCTCGAAAGGAGCCACCAGACGACACAGGGACTTTGCCGCCTCCTGCAGTGCCGCCTTCCGCTTCTGGTGCCTTAGGCTCTACTGCTATGGAGCCTTTTGGCAAGGCTCACAGCGGATGACAGACATGTATCCCTGTGGACAGCCGGCAGTATCAAGCTGCCTCGTTGACCCTGGATTGGGTTGGAGGCACACTGTTGTGAATGAACCCAACTTCACATCGCCGTGGGAGGCATCCTCCGTGGCTTTGGACCTTTCCTTTCAGTTGGGCACCTTTCTTGATTTGGCAGATGTGGGTCGCTGCCACAATATTTTTGCACCCAGGAGTTCCAAGCCTGGTAATTCATCTCAGTCTTCAAGACGAAGCGTTCAATTTTGTGAGACAGTCGATGTCCTCTTCGGCACAGAGGATGTTTTGACCATGTATACCACCTCCGTGACGCATGATTCATTATGTGATGCCCGCGCGAAGCCGTGGGGATGGTTTCATTGTCCGGATGTGTGGAGCTATGACAATGTCGATGACTGCTACCGCACTTTGCGGTTGAATCGCAATGCCTTGGATCCGCTGTCTTCGCAGGCCGTGTTGATCCGGCATTTGCCACCTTACAATATGCTGCGCCTCAGTGACGCTTGGCATCAGCCAATTCCACATGACATGCGTGGCCCTGATGAGCAGCCGGCAGAGGAAGACATGAATCACATCCCTGGCCCGGTGAGAGCACCGCAATTCGTCAGAGACCTCTATGACCTTGCTGAGCAACATCGCATTTTCAATCAATTTGATGGAGCTGGCATCCTGCGTGTACGTACTTGGTACCTTCACCATCACGATGACCGCCGTTGTCTTCATCCACGTATCCTTGAATATGATGAAGATTGGCGTCACTGGGAGATTGACCTCGGCTCTGCTTGGAGAACTCACATACGTCCAAATGAGGAGATCCAGATTCACGTGGCTATGCCTGACCCGTACAGAAGCTACATGTCACGACCAGCTCACGCTGATCTTATCATTTCGCAAGGACACTGGCTCCCGCATTTCTCCACCATCATCACAGTGCACAGGACATCACGCGGTCATGCTCCACTGTCTTACGCGCTGGCCTGTTCTTTAGAACGCCGTGTCAGTGGAGTTCGGCTTGCGGATGAAGCTGATGTCCTCACTGCCTGTAATCAGGCAAGAACCAGATGCTCTGTATCATATGGTTGGAATCGCATTCCGTTCACTTTGCGGCCCACACACGATGTTTTTGCAGGACATGCCTTTGTCATTCAAGTCAGTGATCAAGAACCTCTTGGTGATTCTGCGCATATTCCTTCTCCTCCGCCTCAACCTGATGTGTGTCGTGATCGTGACAGCCCTCATTCACATGATTTTGACATGCATGATGGTGATCATGGTGATGAAGCTGATCCACACAATGACCCTGTGGCATCACCCTCTGAAAGCAGTTTGCATAGCGATGACCTCAGTGTGCTTGTCTACCGCTTGTCAGCTCCTGATGCGCATGGATTCACACAGGGCAACAGTTACATGGCCATTCTGAATGCTGCAATGCGTGCCTGTAGACTGCCCCGCAGACTTGTACGAGGGTACCACAGGCTTTTGACATCTCCCGTTGACATTCTTCCGGAGCAAGAGATTGCAGTCATTTTGCAGACTGTTGATGACATTGCACCTGGCTCTGAAGAGAAACTTGTCCTGGTCGACATTGAGATACATTTTCATCCACTTCATGATGGCCTTGTTGTACCAGCTGCAAGTAGCAGGAGAGTCTTGAAAGTGATTCCGCATTTGCACCGTGACCAACTTTTACTTTTACTTGGATTGCGTGATTATTGTCAATTGGAACATGATCGCTGCATTGTCCATTGCAATCACCAACTCTGGCCTGCCACAGATAGAAGAGTCGTCAACATCCATCATGGTACTTATCTTCGAGTACGTGTGCCTCCTCCGCTTGACAACACTCTTGACACCGAAGTGGCCATTGGCATTGCAAGGGAGTTTGGTGGCGATGCTCTTCCGACGGTACACTGCAATTCTGTGCGTGAGAACTCACTTTCACTGAGACAGACGCGTGCCATCACTCAATCATTCTCGCAGCCCACTTGCCATAAAACGGACCCTAATCAGGGCGAAGATTTGGCACCTTCACAACCTGAGCCGCCAAGGATTCGTAGGGCTGCTGCAGCACCTATTTCCCTCAACAGGCTTGGACCTGGTGTACAAAATCAACTAGAGGCGCTTTTGCATCAGGCAGATCTGATTGAGTGTGAGGAGGAGGGTCGCATCATGTATGTCACCACTTGGTACATTCACCACAGAAGAGCACCAAGATGTTATGAAGGAAGACCTGCCAGGCTCACCACTGACGTAGCCGATTGGGTTGACCGCATTCTTGAGCCCTGGATTGAGGTGATTGATGACACATTAGCTGCCACAATACGCATTGTGAGATCCACACCACCTTGCAATCGTTGGGAATGTGTTCAAGCTCACCTGATCATTGAACAGGACTCTTTCCCCAGGCAAGTTGTTTGCTTGATCAGCCATTTTGATTGGAGATACAGTGAGCAAGGATGGGCCCACCGAGCTCTGTCGACTGACAATTTTCAGAATGTGCGCAGTCTGCTCAGAGCCGCTGAGCTTCACTCTCTTTGTTTGAGGACCACTTGCAGTGTGCACGCCAGAGGGCTTCCTTTTGCCATGGTTGACTTTGAGGAAATCGGAAATGCCTGGGGCTTTGTGATTTACATCGCTAGACCGCCAGTTGCTGACTATCCCAGTGATGTTAACAGCTTGATGCAGAATGCTCCCACCTCACATGGCCTGGAGTTCCCGCCTCATGCCGGTGAAGGCGGGTGTTTTGACTTTGATCCGTTAGCTCCTGCGTTCATTCCCAATCGAGCTGACATTTGGGGGCTTCCTGAAGACATCCATGACTTACATGATGTTTGGCGCACTGGAGCACAGGCCTCGGCAACTGATACTCCTGTTGCACATTTTCTTGTTTGGTTTCTATGCCCTGGTGGTGGCATGCGTCGATGTCTCCGTCCCAGAAGAGTCACGCTTTCTGATGATTTCACGGAATGGAGGGAGCGACTGACCTTTGCCTGGAGAGAACACATCTTTGAGACCGTGCCTGTGGAGATTCATGTGATCACACCCAGACCGGATCCACTGGAACAGGGAATCACAGCCCACATCTTGCTGACACAGCTCATCCCTGACCATGAATCTTGTGTACTCTTGGGCATCTCTGACAATGCCATCAATGACGCACAGGTTTTCAGAGTGGCTCTCACAGTTCAAGACCCTGCGAACATGCACACTTTTCTTGGAGTTGCAGGCTATCTTTTTGAACAAGCGGCCTTTGCACTTCAGTATCATCACATGCCAATTGCGCCTGGACAATTGACACCGACTCGCACGGGCAACTATTTTGCGCTCCAAGTTCATCGTAACATGTTGCCGGCTCATTGGACACCGCCAATCACTCCAGATGCTCCTGGAACTGAAGGTCTTGGGCTTTTACAAACGAAAGCCACTTTGATGAAAACTGTCTCTTGCGAGCGCCTAACACATGGGCTGGTGGCTCACACCCATGGGCCGCAAGTTGAGCAAGTGGGGCTGCCTGATCCCCCCAGTTCACCGGTCACGCTTCTCCTTGATGAGACACTCACTACGGCCATTGAGATTGTGTCTGGTGCTCATGGAGTCCTCCCCTCCTTCCTCGAAGTGCCGCTTGCTTTCGAGGATTGGCACATTGAACAGGAGTTACGAATCTTTGGACATGATTGCAAAGCCTACCTTTTCGGATCACACCGCAAAGCCTTCTGTATCCCTAGGGAGCATCAATTGCCACAACCTTGTTGGCATGTACTCTTTGCAAATGTGGACCCTAGCGTTGCTACTGGGACTTTTGTACACACCTTCTCCAACAAGTGGGATGAGATCCAGCTCATGAAGGTACTACACCAACTTGGCTTTGAGAAAGCGTTCGTCCTCACCATTGAACCCCAAGACACTGCCTTCACTTTGGTCATCTTTGGGGAGTCGCATGGATCAATCGCACAGGATGTCAAACCCAGACTGTCTCGCCCATGGCCGCCACGGCAGCAGCGACTCCCACCTGATGAGTTATTCAAGCCTGCTGCCACATGGACACCGGATTGCCTTTTAAACCTTGGCCTTGTTGATGGAGATCTTCACAACTTCTTCAAGCCCCAGGTTGATGTCCTCTGTACTTCCTTTGAAGGAATCGAACTTCCGACAGTCACTGTCAATGCTTTGGCTGCCTTGGACACACCGTGCGGGTTGGAGGCTGTTGACCGTTTGATCATTTATGTGGATGGCTCGTCTCAGCCGAACCAGAAGCATTTGCCTCCCTTGCGTGTCGATGCTGAGGGCATCCCAGACGCGTGGGCTTTCCTTGTGCTTGGGGAAACTTATGTCACGGAGGAGCACTCAACTTTGCATCTTCTGGGCTGGCAAGCACAGCAGGTGAGATATGATCCCGAAAGCCCAAACTTTGCAGGCGCATTGAAGGTAAATTCCCACATTGCTGAACGAGAAGGACTGTTCTTCGCTGCACTCTGGCGAGCCAAACTGAACTGCAACTTGCCGACAGTCTTTCGTAGCGATTCCAAACTCACCTGCGGCCAAGCCACTGGATCCATTGGTGCGGCTGAGATCGACTTCTCTTACTCCTTGCTTAGAGGGATTTTCCAGTTCCTTGAAACTGCCATTCCACCTGACGCATTGATTGTTGAGCACATCTATGGCCACAACGATGATCCATGGAATGAAGCAGTCGATACTTTGGCCAAGAAAGAGGCACAGAGCAGTCATTTTCTGCCGCGCATTGACGCAGACCTGGGCAAATGGGGTGTTGTCATTCCTTTCCTCTGGATGATTGTTGGTGAGCGCTACGGTTGTCCGCAGTTCTGTGGTGGAGGATTTGATGTTCATGCTCCTGACCAGCCTCCTTGTGAGACACTTGGTGACCAATTGACTTGTTCAGGATCCCAATGCGACTCCACCATGGCCAGCAGCATTTCCACCATTGATTTCAGAATCAGCTTTGCATCCGGCAACGTCTCAACGCTAGGTGTGGGCGCCAGAGGCTTGTCAGGAAAGCTTGACTATATCAAGGACCAATTCAAATGCTTTCACCTGAATTTCCTAGGAGTCCAAGAAGCACGCACCAAAGAAGGCACCCTGTGTTCACAGGGCATCCTGAGGTTATGCTCAGGTGCCGACTCCAAAAATCTCGGAGTTGAGCTTTGGTGCAATCTTGCTCAACCCTTTGCTGTTTGCAAGAATCAACAACATTTCTTCCAAGCAAATGACTTCGTTGTGCTGCACCGCGATCCCAGGCGGCTGCTTATTGTGGTTCAGAATGTGTTGTGGCATGCCTACATTTTTGTTGGTCACGCTCCACATAGTGGTTATGCTCTTGCTGAACGCACGGATTGGTGGGAGAATACTGCAGCCATCGTAGCCTTGCACAATGCGGAACAGCGCCCGCTTTTTGTTCTCATTGATGCCAATGCCTCACCAGGCCCATGTGACCACCATGTTGTGCTTGGACCAGGTCATTCAGCCAGCAACAGCACTATGCTCTGGAGACAATTCCTCGTTGATCATGAGCTTTGTCTACCTGCGACAAGTGCGCTCCATGTTGGACCACGTTACACATGGACTGCTCCTGACGGCATTGATAAGCACTTCATTGACTTTGTTGCCATTCCGCAGAAGCTCTTATCTTCCTGCACGTGGACGCAAACATTGGAACAGTTTGATCTCAACCCACTGCACGAAGACCATCTAGCCGTAGGTCTTGAGATTGCCTGGCAAGCTGTTGTACAAGACACCACAACTTGCCCTTTTGCCAGAGCTTGGTCCTGCAATCGAAATGCCATTGCACAGGCTTCCCTTGCTGTACCGCTCTCAGCACCTCAAGACCTCCAATGGCACACCAACATTGAGCAGCATGTGGAATCGTTGAATTGCTTGTTCAGAGAAGAATTGACCCGACAATGCAAGACACTTCCGTCCAAGCCCAAGAAAGCCTTTCTTTCTGATGAGCTTTGGCAGTTGCGAAAGCGGAAATTCCAACTTCGACGAAGGCTACGTTCAACACAACGTACCACTATGCTCGAAAATGTGGCTCGCCTCTTTCAATGCTGGCGTTCACAGACTTGTGGTCACACTGAGCACTTGCTTGCGCTTGTTGATGGTTCCCTCCGTTATGAAGTTTCGCTTCGATGCTCGGAAGTTCTACGTGCAGCTGAGCTCTGGGCCACCTGCCGCACTCTCAAACACAAGCTTAGCTCTGCCAAGAAGGAAGTCCTTGCAGTCAAGATCGCTGAGCTCACCCATTTGAACTCAGCATCAGAGATCCTTTGCACACTGAAGCCATTCGTAGGATCCTCAAATGCCCTGAAGAAAGGTCCGAGGCCTTTGCCGCTTGTCCACAACGACAATGGACAACCTTGCCGTTCTGCTGTTGAGGCTTTGGATCGCTGGATCTCTTTTTTCATGTGCATGGAAGGTGGAAGCAGGGTTGAGATGCAACATCAAAGGGCACTCTGGATCAACAACCTTCAAGAGCTTGCTGTTGACAAACTCGATGTTGAGGTCCAGGAAGTTCCCTCGCTTGTTGACCTTGAAATGGCGTTCCGACGTGTCAAGAAGGGTAAAGCAAGCGGTCCTGATTTCTTGCCCTCAGAGCTTTTCCACTATTTTCCAGCAGTGACTGCCAAACACTGCTATGCTACCTTGTTGAAAGCTGCCCTCCAAGGACAGGAATGCCTCCTGCACAAGGGTGGCACTTTGGTGCCTTTGTGGAAAGGCAAAGGCGACAAAAGCCTCTGCTCATCCTTCCGCAGCATTTTGTTGAGTTCTCACTTTGGAAATCATTACACAGAGCTCTCCGCCTGAAACAAGCCAATACGTACGAGATGTACATGCATGCCCAACAACTTGGAGGCCGCAGACGCACCCCTGTCACTTTGGGCACTCATCAGGCTAGAGCTTTCATGAGACACCACAAAACTCAAGGTAGGCCCACAGCGCTTCTTTTCCTTGATTTGACGGAAGCTTTCTACAGAGTAGTTAGACCGCTAGCACTCTCTGGCACGCTTGACGATGAAGTGCTTGCGGCTATTGCGGCAAGGCTGAAGCTCGATTCAGATGCTCTGGAGGAGTTGCAGAGCCTTTTGAGGCAACCAGGAGCCATCGAAGATGCTGGCCTACCCCTTCACTCACAAAGAGCTTTGCGTGCTATTCATGCCGACACTCATTTTTCATTGAGAGGCCAAACTGACTGCTGTAGAACAACCCTGGGCAGCCGCCCAGGCGATGCGTTTGCCGATGTAGTGTTTGGTTATCTATGGGCCAAGATCCTTCACAAGCTCCAGGGTCGCTTGCAAGATCATGGGCTTTGTGAATTTACAAATGACGAACGAGGCCCCAAATGGTTCAGGCATGAACCACCATGCACCGATCTGCAGATTCCGTTCCTTGGACCATGCTGGTGTGATGATTTATGCATTTGCATGAGTGCTGACAACCTGCAAGCACTCTCACACAAAGCTGCTGTCACCTCCAGTGTTTTGCTTGATCTTTGCAGAGTTCATGGCATGACGCCGAATCTCAACAAAGGCAAGACTGAGCTGATGTTTTCGATGAGAGGAAGTGGGCAAAGGGCTTTCCGTCGGCACTGGTTTGGACCGCAAGCACCCAGACTTTTTCCGGTTCTTGGAGAAACCGGATTCTACCAGATCCCCTTAGTTGGAGCATACCGCCATCTGGGAGGTATTTTGCACCACTCGGGAGATCTCAAAAGTGAAATCAGGAGACGCACTGGCATTGCGCATCAGGCCTTTTCTGAACATCGTCGATTGCTTTTTCAGAACAAGGCCATCCCCTTGCAGAAGCGTGTTGAGTTATTCCGATGCTTAGTTCTTAGCAAGATGCTTTATGGCACAGACTCTTGGGTCATCAATGACCAGAAGACCAAGAGCACACTACATGCAGCAGTGATGAAGCTATACAAGCGTCTTCTTCGAGCCAAGCATGAAGACAAACTTACCGATGACCACATCCTTTCTGCCACTGGACTGCCCAGCCCAAGTGAACTTCTTCGCATTTCACGCTTGAGGTATGTGAGGACCCTATTTGCTGCTGCTGATGTTGTCTCCTGGGGCCTTTTCAACATTGACGCTGATTGGGTTGCCCTGATTGAAGATGATTTCACATGGATGTACACTCAGCTCTGGAACTCGAGTCCATTGAAGGACCCGAAGCAGCATTTTGCTCAGTGGTTGGATATCATCAGGCACCAACCTGGCTATTGGAAGAGACTTACCTCGAGAGCAATGAAGCATGCAATCGGGCAGCGCACTTGCTCTTCTTAAGGATCGAGGACACTATGTTCCCTTCCAGATTTCACAAAAGACTGCCGCCGTGGATGTTTTTGGTTGCATGCAGTGTGGTATCGCCTGCCGAAGCAAAGCAGGAGAAGGAGCCCACATGTTTCGCACTCACAGACAGATGCATCCTGTACGGCAACTTTTTCAGACCACTCAATGTGCCATTTGCCTTACTGAGTATTTTACCTTTGGCAAGCTCAAGATGCATCTTCTTCGCAACGAAGGCTGCCGAATGAAGTGGCACGGGCTTCGAGCACTTGCCGCTCCTATGCCTGGTCTCGGATCTTTGGTCGATGAAGCGCTCTTACAGCAGGAAGATGGTTTGCTTCCTCCTTTGCGAGCCGCGGGGCCACACAGAGACCTACAGCGTTGCAGCGACTTTGACAGTTTTGATGAGGGCCTTTTTGAAGAACTTGCTCTTATTATTCTGCATGCCACAACTCTGGAAGAGCTTAGGGGCGCCTTGCACGAGTGCATTCGACAGCATCCTATCTCCTGGACGAGATGTCGCGCAACCTTGGTCGAACTTCAGCGCAACCTTGACACTGAAGCACAGGACCTTGGAGCATTGCCGTGGCGAGCTGTTAGCAATTTGATTCAGCGCTACCAGCAACCAGACGAGTGGCCTTTTCTTTTGACAGAATCCTTTGAGACCACCGAGCACTTTGCGAATATCGAGCACATCGAGATGGCTTGTGGCGACATCCGCTTGGACCCTGTTGCATTCGACATCCCCCGCACCTGGGGAAAACACCGCATTGTGCTCCATGCGTTTGCGGGCCGTCGTCGCCCGGGCGATTTTCAGTTTTATCTTGATCGCCTCCTTGCCACCTGCTCCGATGGTGTTTTCATCCATGCTGTCTCTATGGACATCATCTATGACAGCACGCTTGGTGATGCATCATGCCGTTCTTCTCAGAAGTTTTGGTTTTGGGGCATTGACCAAGGTTGGGTTGTTGGTTTTATCGGAGGTCCCCCTTGCGAAACTTGGAGCAAAGCCCGGGGGGTTGAGATCTCAGGGGATCACCAACGTAAAGGGCCTAGGGTCATTCGCAATGCTTCAGAGTTGTGGGGTTTTGCTGCGCTGGGCCTCAAAGAGCTTGCGCAAGTCTCCATGGGCAATGAGCTGCTGCTGTTCTCCTTGGTTTGCATTTTTCGTTTGGCTTTGACTGGGGGAGTTGCTATCCTCGAGCACCCAGCAGAACCTGAGTCCGAAGAAGCTGCCTCGATTTGGAGATTGCAGATTGTTATCCTGCTCACTCATCTACCTGGAGTTGAAGTGCTGCGCGTGCTGCAAGGGCATTTTGGTGCACCGTCCCCAAAGCCCACGCATTTGCTCAGCTTGAACTTGCCGAACCTTCCGGAAGCGCTCAGTGCGTGTGCTGTGTGTGAGCAGCCTCCAAAACGGAGCGCCATAGGTCTCCAATCCGATGGGCAGTGGGCTACTGCAAAGCTCAAAGAGTACCCACCAGCCCTATGTTTTGCATTTGCCAAGTGTTTTTTCACCCACCTGCGTGCAGTCCCTATTGACTCACACGCTGTACAGGCAGACGATTTCTTGTCTCAGTGTAAGACCCTTCTTGTACAAGATTTTTCGGTCCACTTTGGCAAAGACTTCGCTGGGTGACGCTTGATTTGACCGAATTCGAGGCTTGGGCCGCAGCGATCTGCTACTTCGTGCCGACACAGGGGAAAAAAAAACATACATATATGTGCATATATATATATATGAGGATTTACAGAGTTACCCAATGATCAATGCAGTGGGTTGACTCTGAACCTATCACCATGTTTGTTGCCTAAATCATATGTTTGTCCAAACTACATAAATCTCATCATATAAAGCTGGTGATCTCCAGCTGGCTCCCCAATGATAGCTATGCTGATCCCTTTCCACTTGTCCAGGCCGGGCTTCCCCACACCACATTTCAGGTTAGCGCTGCTGTGCTCCAACAAATCATCCAAGCCCAGAGGCAGACCTGACATCGAAGGAATTCCCCGGGCACCTGGGAGAACTAAGTAGATACTAGCTATGTATAATTATTTAAGATCAATAAGTCTAGTTTAAGTATATGTTAAAGCATATCAGTAATTATAGTTGAAGTAGAGTTTAAATATGGTTTATGTAAGTATGTTTGATTATCAGGGGGAGTTTATGGTGGTATCGAAGTATGTTAGTGGTTTGATGCACCAGCTGATAACTGCTGGGTTTACGGTGGTTACATTGACGGTTGACCCGCGGGGATGTACATAATTTCAGAATATTTCAGAGATGCTCCTATACTGTCACTGCAAGAACTTGGCGAACCTCGGGTAGCTATCCGTCAACAAACAGTTAGGGCATCGTAACCTGACGGCTTTACATAATTCACGTAAACTTAGGCTACCAAAGCATGGGTATTGCCCTTCAATATAGACTTCAAGTTTCCCATCATACAAGTCCGGCCAATCGGCCAACAAAAGATGGATGGACTTCGTGCTTGATGTGTTGTACTTCTGTGCTCTTGGGCTCGGATCCTGGCTGTTGGGGGTCCCCATCCATGATGATTCTGTATTAACCTGCGTATATATCATTGGACTGGTTTAAGGGAAAATTTACAGGAAAACCCTATATTTAATGGTAAAAACCATGGTTTCCTGTAAATTTTCCCTTAAACCAATCCAATGAATATATTGTGTATAAGACCCGGATTGACCGGGATTCTGTGGGTGACGAGTACGAGAGGGACATGGTTCTTACAGTGGTTTTGTCTGTTTTTTGTAAACACTTTTTCACCTGACAGAAAGTGGAAGAATTCGACCGCCCGGTGCGGCCTGCGAGGACAACAAAATGACCATCCCCCATATGGCCAATCTTGGGTACACTGCAGGTATTTTTGAAGTTTATTGATATTGACATCATTACTGGTTGGTGGTTTCAACCCCTCTGAAAAATATGAGTTCGTCAATTGGGATGATGACATTCCTAATATATGGAAAAATGAAAGTCATGTTCCAAACCACCAAGCAGATTATATCATTGTATATCACTGTATATCCCCAGTGATATTCGCGAATTAAGTGGTACCCCTCCGAGATCGAAAGAACCATCGTCCCCAGGACTGCCTAATTTGTGCTTGGTCGTGAGCTCCGCAAACTCACCGAAATTGATGAAGCCTCAGATGGGGATCTGGAATTGCTGGGCAATTTGAATGGGCAATACAGGGGGAAATGACAAGTTTAATGGATCATCAATTGAATCATTCATGGACTATCAATGGGACAAACATGGACAAACCAATCATATCTCATCCCCAGCAGCAGGTTCCAGGGTGTTTGAGGGTTCAATTCTAGTTTTTTTAGTGGCTTGCGCAATGCACCAGTCCCAAACCCATAGGTTGTATACAACCCAACAGCAGCGGGACTTATTTGTTGCGCCCTGGTTCGCCTCTGACAAAAGGCACTTTCTTGGTGCCAAGCATCATTTTCAGCCTATTGAAATCTAGTATCGAACACAGGTTAAATAGTTTACCCCGTACATTGGAAAATGTTGGACATATCATATCTGTGAAATATAAGGGAAGTAAATAGGTGTGTATATAGATATATGTGTGTGTGATGTTTATATTATTATTATATATCAATATATGTATATAAAAGAGCCAAAAAGAAAACATTCCAAAGACGGAATTGCACACTTCTGCGGATTATGTGGATAGACTGAAACGTAGAATGTACGTTTAAACGCTATATATATATGTTTATAAACAGCGTATATATATATATATATTATACGTATAAATCATGATAATATATATATATATATTTGCATGTATATGTGTATATATATATATACACGATATGGACAATATAGAGGGGAACCATATGATGCCAAAAATATTTCACGATATTTCCAACAAATCTGAAAAACCAGGTGAATTCTCAGGCAATTCTTCCCCTTCGAGCATCGCCCAGCAGCCATTGCCATCATCATCCAAGGTTTGCCACAGCTCATCATCCAAGGCTGGAACCTAATACAAGGCGGGAGGATGACATGTTGCAGCCTTTGTCAGCCTATGTTTTATGTGGTAAGGTCAACAAATGTATATATACATACATATATATATATAATTTGGAGGGGTCAGCCGATAATTCTTGGATATATGGTCGGTATCTGTAATGGGTATATCCTGGGCATATAACCAATGATGTATGGTTCATAGTCATCCATTTCATAATGGGAATCCACATGATGGGTATATATATACATATAGATCACTATAAATCTCTATTAATGGATTGATGATCATCCCGGATATGAAATTTGTTTTATACAATCTAGCTTCTGACTCTGGCACATATACAACCGGACAACTCTGAATAAATTCCAAACCTTGCTTGTGCAAGGGGCCCCGGGGTGTTTTGCGACCACATGGTTTTGATATGTTTTGATGTTTGCCCATGCTGACCAACAGGACATCGACCCCTGGCAGTTCCGACGTCTTGCCCCAACTTCTGGATTTCGGGCCAGACCTGTGGCAGGGCACCCCAAAATGGTCCATCTGGGGGGTGGCCCAATTATTGAATCTATGACTTGCCCCTGGATTTCAAGGACTTTGAGCTTTGACTGTGACACCTGGAGTTCGGAGCTGGAAATCTGTTCGCATCATCCACTCCTGGGAACCACCGTTTCTTGAAATGTGATAGGTTTATGCCATATATACCCCCTTTTTTTGACCGGCCCCACATTGTCTGGTGCACAGGTTCAACTCATCCCAAACAATGGTGGTTGAAAAAATGAAGAATATTATGAACACACAGAAGGACGAAAGAGACAATAACAGAAAGAAACAAACAGGATTCATAGGGACAATTAGACGATGGACTTCCAGTGAATTCACCTGGCTATGTTGTAAATCATAGCTCCTGATGATTTAACATCTTTAAGAACATGGATTAAAGTGGCCCAGTTTTCTTGCATGCGCTTCAGTGGTCAACAATCAAACATCTTTCCAGCAAATTCCCCATGGTGGATGTTCCCTTGGGAAAGTCAAAAATGACGTTGAAGAAACCCAGGTTTTGATAGGTTTTGGTTCTCCGTCTCTCGTACCTCCTGCATGCTTTCACCTCAGTCACTCGTACCAAGGTGACCATTTTCAATGACAAGAAAGGCTGCTGAAAATGGTGGATCCTATGAAGCTGGTTGGTGGTTGAGCCCTACCATCTTGAAAAATATGAGTTCGTCAGTTGGGAATATTATTCCCAATATATGGGAAACATGTTTGAAACCACCAACCAGGAAAAAATACCTCTGCCCCTTTCCATAATTAATACTGGATACGAATATGTATCTCTATATATTATTGCTTAGGACGGGTTAGAGTATTTACCGGTAAAATTCAATACGCCGGTAGTAAAAGTGCAATTATATAACCCCGTATATGAACCCAGCAACAGGGGTAAACTATGGTAAAATTAATGTCTCAAGTGGATTTGTTGCCATGAACACTTCCTCCGTTTCTAGCAAACCTGCAACCAGTTATATAAGGGGTGCAATGACCACCGGCAAAAAAAAAAACATTGTTACGCCATTGGTTGCTGGTTAGGGATTGTCATCCTAGAGATGGACTTGGAAATACACCCACTCAAAAAGTGCTAGATAGCTATGGCTACTCAGGACCCTCGTCAGATCTCATGTACATCTGCTTGCACGATCGAATTCTGACGTAGGATTCTGACGTTGGAATTCGAAACCCCTAAACCACCAACCAGCTATTAACCTCTGTTAACCACTCATAGCAACTCCAAACGTCCACGGGCCATCCCTGGGTATCCGGAGGGAAACCCGACGCGTGCAGCGCCCTCGTTCTGCGCTGGTCTCATCCCGAGACTCGATCCATTCCTGGGCGATGTGCATTGCACGGTGTGCATGGCATCGAAGCCTCAAAGGTCAGTGGTTTATAGTGGTTAACCATTAACTATTATTAACTACTATAGTTATAGTTATTAATAGCCAGTTAACAACAATAATAGCCAGTAACTGGCTATTATTGTTGTTAATGGGTATAGTTAACAACAATAATAGCCAGTTATAGTTTAATCATAGGTCATAGTTAACAATAATGGCTATTATTAACTATTATTCAGCTATTATTAACCACATCATATCGTGATAATGGTTGATGATGTGGTTAATAGCTGATAATAGTTAATATAATGGTTATATAATCAGAGTTGATACAGAAACACTTAATAATAGTTTTAATAATGGTTAATGATAGTTATATACAGTCACAGTTGTTGAAAAAGGAAATAATGGTTGACAATAGATATATAGTTAACAATGGTTAATAATAGAGAAGGATGGTTACAGGAAACAAAATAGCTAATAATGACTAATAATGGCTAATATTTATATAATTTATATATATATATAATCATGATGAATATTGGTTCACCCTCTGGTAATCCAGCATGGCTGGCTGGAAAATCACCATGATTTTTCAGGCAAACCATGGAATCACCTACAGAAATACTTGAAAATACCTCTCTCTCTCTCTACATTCATGATCATTCATGTGCATGTGGCATTTGAGAATAGTAACACACAGTGACACAGTGTGTTGTTTTACTTGTTGTTTTACTAATGCCTTCGGCCCATTGAAATGGAGATGAGGTTTTTATCCACGAGAAAAGTGATGGTCTTGACTCGCTGTTTGAGATGACTTTGTCCAAGGTACTCGGAGAAGATACCGTTGAAATGGACATGTACCCTCTGGTAATTTAACGTAGCTATGGAAAATCACCATTTATAGTGGATTTTCCCATGAAAAATTGTGATTTTCCATAGTTATGTTAGTTTACCAGAGGGTAAGTTTGGGTGACAAACATGCGTTGATTTCGTATCAGGTGATGGAGATTTTTCAGCATAACCTTGGGCTAGGATTGGATCTGCAGGGATCTGCCATGTGGAAGAGAAACCTCTGACTGTTGCCTGCAATTTGTCTAGAATCCATGGGTGACTACTGGTGACTATATGGACTGGTTGACTCATTTCTTCCTGACTCATGATGCAAGATCCTCAAGATTCTCATAGTTTGGGAAAGCCAACCATAAACGCAACCACACCCTTGCAACAACATGGCTCACCCACTACAAATCCATACAAAGCATTGCAGTACAAAGCTAGTTTGAGGGAATTGCATATATGATCATGTGTTCACACGCGCTTAAAGAAACAACGTTCTAATTCATGTATATATATAATTATGGTAGGTGCCAAAATTATAGAACGGAAGTTGAGGAGTTTAAAGGTATGGTTATTTACCCTACCCTGTTGTTCCATAATTCGGTTGTTCCATATTTACCAGTTTCGTTCTATAATTATTTTTTCCGTTCTACAATTAATTTTGCGTAAACCGTTCTATAATTATGTACTGTATACAAATATGCAATAGATATCATGCCAGTGCCAGAAATTATAGAACAGAAAAAATCATTATAGAACAGGATCCGAATCCGCGGCGAATCGGGATCCGGAGGAGTACGAAGGTACGGTATTTTACCGTACTTTTGTACTCCTAATATCTCCTAATATCGTTCTATAATTCTGGCACCTCCTATGCTAATTATACAAAGGTGAATACTGATAATTGTATTCCTAAACTTTACCACCTGCTGATGTCCAGTGCTGCTTGTCGGTGTTAACCCTTCCGGCGTGGCCCCTTTCTGAGATTCCCGAACGAACAACATGCGTATGCTAACAAACCTTTGTGGCTGAGACACCCTGGCTTTCAGGCGTATTCCAGTTGGTAAGCTGATAATCACCATATCAAATGTCCATAATTCAGTTGTATGCGGAAAATCCCCGGTTATATCTTAATCCTACTTGTCGCCAGAATTTACTAGTTGTGGTTAGGTGGGTGATTCCACTGCTAAAACTTTACTGGGATGTACCTGTTAAAAACCACTTAGCTAATTGAGATCCAAATCTGTGGCTTCATGATTTCTATCCTTTTTGGTCATGTACTAAGAGAAACAAATCATTGATGCAATTTTCTGACCTATGGGTGGGGTTTCCAAAACTAGAAGGACCGATTCCAAAAGGCATATTTCATTCTTACATATTTTTACCAGAGGTACCTCAAAGTCCGCAACTGTTTATCGATAAAATGTGAAAATTCGAGTTCCCATGATTAGGATGTGTCCTAAAATAGTGGTACCCCCAAATCATACATTTTTCTTTCATCCTTGTGATTTTCGATTTTTTTGTTATAAACATTTATAAACCATCCATGTTGTGAAACATCTATATAATTTTCGACCATTTTTCGTAACGAAATCTATGGTGACCCGGGGTAGCTCCATGACTTAGGAACCCGATCGTTTCGAGGATTTCGAGGGCCTCAGGGATGGAGGTGTCCCAAAAATGTCCCGCTGATACGCGCTTAGTCAAGTCACTCTGGAGAGTGGTTGCATGCAGCACAGCAGGCCAAATAATCCTGAGTCGCTGAACGGCGACAGTGTGACGGAATCTCATGGACATGGGATTTCCATGTCGAAAACCTTGGGGAAAATGATGATTTTTCATGGGATTTAGGGGGGTTTACCCTCTGCTTATTTCAGGTTTTAAGGATATTTAAAGATTTGCCATGGAAAAGGGGCCATTTATGGATGATTGTCTGATAAATGATTTATTTACCTATAAACAATGGTGATTTTCCATAGCAATGTTTAAAAACAGGAAGGTCTATATTGAGTTTCATTCATGAATCAGGCAGAAATCAGCTGGAAAAAATCTTCTGAGCTTGGCTCTGGATCCCAGGGATGCGCCTGTTCTTTCAAATGCTCCGGGTTTCCTGCGGTGACCGGTGAGCAACAAAATGACAAAGCCGACAAAGATCTCATATACTAACCCTGGGGTAAAGCTTAAGACAAACATGTGGAAAACCCATGGTGAACCCATAGGAGAATGAGCTACAAATGGTGGGTTTTCAAGATCCATGTAAACGTTAGGGAAAGCCAGGCAGTTCCGCAACAAAGCAAACCACCAGGCTAAGAGTGATGAGTTTCCTTCCGAGCCAATCCCAGGGGCAAAAAACCTTGTGGCAGCCAAGCTTTTTACCCAGTCAAGGCCCCTTTGGTGACCCCACTTGGCCTACAGCTGCTTAGCAGTCATGGTAAAAAATGCAACACCATTTTGATGCAGTTTGGGGATGTTTGGGGTTTCACGAATCCTAAATACAAAATGCAAAATGGATCAACATGGCGACCCAAATGCTTCAGTCTGATCTTGGGGCTGCCATCAAGACACCAGAATGTAGCGTCAACCCCCCGTTGAAGATCGTATACCAGGGAGGTCTTCAAGAACGGTGACCAATTAATTACCAACGACCAATACCATTCAATACCACCATATATATAATAATGTATACATTATGTATATATTATATTATATATATACATATTAATATATATTGTATATATATATATATTAATATATATATATATATATATATCATATTATGTATATATATATGTATATATATATATATTATATTTAACAAAAAAAACACATATATTCTATTTATACATTTATCTATTGTTGTTGCCTAATCAGCTGAGATTAACGTTCCCATCGGACAGTGAAGGACAAGCCGTGCACTGAGCTCCCAACTGCGATAGCATTTTGTTCCAAATTTGCACCTGGCAAGGGATGGCACGGCTTCCCCCAATCCAAAACGACCTACACACATTACACATGCAATAGAACTATATATATCTACATATCATACGTCATCATCTACCATATATATATAATTATGTACAGTATAATATATTATGCATATATATAGTTATATGTTATATACATATATCTTATATTATATATAATATATATACATATATATATATACACATATGTATGTGTGTTCTCCACTGTCTCAACCTCCATCTTCTTCGGAAAATCTCGTCCATTCGACCCATCGGGGGTCCCCACAGCGGTCGACTTGGGCCGTCCGCCGTGCTCGATCGCTTCATTCGTGTGCTCATCTTCACCTGGACCAAGGTTGGTGAAGCGAGAAAGAGAACTCACCAACAAAAAACAGGTAAAATCCCAAACGAATTTCAATTATAATGAATTATAATGATATAAGATGATATAAGATTATATAACAATGATGATATAACAATGGCATTTTGGTTCGGGGCTGGTTACTAGAGAGGAATCTGGTTTCAAGCTGCTCGATTTCGTGGCACGAAAACAGGGGGGACCGGTGGGGCGCCCACCTGTGCTAAAGGTCCGAGCATGTCCGAGCTATATCCGTTGGTTGGCTGATGGTAGTGGGAATACACGGCAATTCTCACGTTTTATTTCCCTGCTCGTCTCTGATGAAACTCTCTCCAAGAACCAAGGTTTCCCTGTGGAACCAAACATTTTGGTGGATCCAGTGCTCTGGACATCAAATTTGAGGATTTAGATGGATTTAGGACCTCGTTGGGCCTACTCATTTCATGTGTAAACCCCAGCTTTCTCGTTGAGTATCTTTCGATATCTTTCGCTCATCCTGGCACCTCCGACTTTGGCCCCAGCCCCGCCCGGTGAAACGCATCGGCCAAATGGGCTGCAGGGACGGTCTCTGGATTCTCTGGCAAGTGGGGAAATCCCCAGATTGTTTGAATAACAAATTCATGATGCTTTTGCGTTTGCCGGTTTGCCGGTTTGGAATCCCAGAGAATGCTCATGTTGAAAGGGGCTGAACATTCTGAAAGGGCCCACAACCAACAGGAACATAAAAGATGAAACATGATGAAACTGAGTGCGCCATGTTGCATACCATCCATGGCAAGGGCTCAAAATGCACCCCAAGAGAAGTTGAATCTGCCCCTGGAGGCCCTGGAGAATCGTAATTTATGGATTTGTTTGAGGGAAAACTGCAGGAAACCACTCTGTTTGATGGTTTAAAGCATGTTTTTTGTTCTCCCTCTCTTTGTCTCTCTATCGCCATTTGGTAAAGTCCAGCCTAGCTGTTCTCTGAATATATATATATACATATATTCCTTTATATTCCTTTCAACATTCTGAAATTCATCATTGATTCATGACCTTTCACAGCAACTTCACAAGGCCATGGGTCGCTTTTGGCATCATCTTACCGGTCGGACATGGCTTGGAAACCAGAATCCCATGTTGGTGGTTCATATCCCCATGTCTGATCGTTTCATAGAATGGCAATATCTTTTGAAATGCTGCCAATATCTTGCACACAAAATATGGTTGGTGCTTTCAGAGCCCGTCATGCTCAGATATAAGAGTAAATCAGTAAATCCCTACTAAATTCATGATTACAGTATCTACTGTAGTACATGTACTGTTAATCCATTTCCATATATATATATATATACACACATATATATATAATTATATATATATGTATATATATATATGTATATATATGTATATATAATTATATATATATACACACACTTTTTTCCTAGAGAGACCATGAGCTCCCCGTCTCCAGTTTGGTGCCAAATTCCCACCTTGCGGTGAAAAGTGACAGGCCTGCGGTACAAAAGTGAAGATCATGCCAACAAGTGCAGTTCTATGGCATGGAGAAACTTTCTTTTAATAACACGAATGCACACATATTATACATATATATATATGTATGCATATGTATCTATATATACACAGCATATATATATATAGTATATATATGTGTGTGTGTGTGATCTATATATATATACACAGAGAGAGAGTATATATATATATAATGCATGTGATATCAAATAGACTTATGACTTACGTAACACATCAACATGATAAGATACGTGATCTGTGCATATGCATTTGCCTACGCAGCAATATACACTTGAATAAGTGAATCTATGGGTCCGGTCCAACCCAAACGGCTGAATTCAGCTGATCCCGCGGCAAAATGGCAAGGGAAACCATCCGTTTCTGCTCTGTGTATGCTTCAAAACTTGATAACCCTCTGGTAATTGCTATGGAAAATCACCCTTTTAAAATAGCTACATACATGATCTCTAAATGGGCCAATTTCCGCTATGTGATCATCCCAAATAGATCGAACAATTGATGATATTGATGGGTTTGCCAATGGCGGATATGTGGATACCAAAACCAAATGCTAAAATCGTATCCCAAGCATCCCAAGATATATCGGTGATATATCAAGGTTCAGAAATATCCCAAATGGCCCAAATGGTTGGTTAAAGCCATGCAAAAACCTTTTTGAATGGTTGGTTCACGTTGGTTCCGCATGTCATTTACAGCTTCTCAAACGTTGACCCAACCTGCTGGGGCTACAGACTGGTTGCTGGGCGTTTTGGAGCTGCGCCCAGCCCGTTTGGCCACTGGCATGCTGCCAGCCCGCCTCTGTCAGCCCAGGTCCAAGTCCCAGTGGCATCCATTTTTGGATGACCTTCAGGTCCACCACTTTAAGAAGCCATCCAAGGATGAATCCCAATGAATTAAATGGTTAAGTCCCAACATGTTGATGTTGAACTCCCCATGTCAGGCATGGAGGGTGTTGTTTTAAAGGAAACATCCGTTCCATCTTGCAGCGTTGAAACACAATCTTCGGGGAATTGGGGAATATTCTTTAAGACGAGAAGCATGGAACCTTTGGCAATCTTTCCCTATAAAACAGGATTGGGTTGAACCAAATTCTATGGCTCAAAAAATATATATACCCTATAAGTTGCCCTGTCATGGTGGATTTCCCATTGGGAAAGTTAAGTAAACAATCACCTTAAACAAAGCCAGGTCTTTTACGGTTCCTACGTCGAAAACTCACACTCGGTGCCTGGTACCACTGGACGACAGCGCCCGGCCCAGCATGGACTCCTGAGACCATGGCAAAAATCATGGACGTTCCCCGGATTCACAAATAGCAAGGGGCTATATTCTTGGCGCCTGCTTCAAGGCGTGAGGATTTTTTCATGATTTTTCTAGTTTCAAAGCCAACCTCAGGGACTCAGGGAGGTCCCAATTCAATGCTTGGGCAAAGTCTCCTGAAAATGCCCTCTCATAAGGGCCAATCATTCATATAATATCATATAATCCAGTGTGTTTACAGTTGCTTTTTTAATGTACAGCATAGTCATTTGACACCTTCTGAACGCAGTGGGTGTCTTGGAAGATTCCGGCCACAGGAGGCAACATGCCTATTACCTAGCCTATATGATTCATAGGACCACTTGTCCCATTACGGGACCCTCCTAATGCAGTGAATGAGATTGCCAAAGTGCAAACAACACGCACATAAAAACAAATCATAACTACAATCTGAGGTTTCAAAAACAACATGATGTTGAACAAAATCCCAAACCCTCCCCAACCATCTTTTTGGGCTGAGTTTGTCACTGCAATTCTGTGCCACATGAATTCGGGCGTGCCACGAATGCATATGTGATATACGCAGGCACGCGTCTGGCAAGCGCAAATGGCTTGTCTGGCTGTCCTGACCTCTGGAGTCAACTTCAGGGATTTTTGCAGCCCCAAAATAGATGGAACAGTTGGAAACCTGATAATTAGAGGGTAAATATGGGCAAATACCATTCTCTATATCATCCCGGAAAAACTTTTAAGAACTGTTCTGTGTGCTGGGCAAACGCCGATCCGGACATCAGGACCTGAGGGAAAAATTCAAACCTTACCTCAACGACCACGTATCATGTCCTTTGTCGAACCCTAGCAGCTCGAACATACGCAGAAGAGGCAACTACTTGATCTGGGCTCCGCATGAAGCAAAAGTTGGAGGCAACTCCTTTGCATCGTTATACTTCAAGAATCGTAAACTCTCCGAAACCCAAACATTCCAGTAATTCTGGATTGGTTTGGTCACCGCTGTTTTTTTTTGTCTTTGCATCCGCATCATCAATTGATGGTGCCCACGGTGCCGATTTCGAGGACTCACTTCTCACACCAGCAAAGCGCGAACGTCCTCTGACGCCCAAGGATCATCTAAACGGTACTGGAGTAAAAACCTCAGCCATGCGGGCCTGGACTTCAATGGAAGCCGTGTAACTTTTTGGAGTTGGCAGCACTTACTAGGCATGCTTAAGAAATCTTGAAGAACCGGTCGTAGACCTAGCTTAGCGGCATGAGCCATAGTTTATCAAAGTTCAAAAATGTTGAATACATCAAGCTGGCAGAAGTTCACAGCATGACGTGATTAGTCCACTAAAATCCACTACACTAAATGGATCGCTCAGAACATCCCCAAACATGTGCAAATTGCTTACAATCACATACACTTCCCACCTATCTATCCAGAGGTTCCAAGTCACCACAAGGTGATCTGGTCTGCAATCCCATCTTCCGGCAAATCCATATGCCCGCCATCATAGAAGCAGCGCATGATTCGCCTTCCACTGGAGCAACCTTTGAATTCCAGGCAGCTGAAATTCCCACTTCCACCATCCCAGTAGGTCTTGGTGGTGCTGGCCGTCGTATCGCAGTCCTGGGAGTGGCCAACTTTGATGGCAGTGATCCTGCTTGAGGCTCCCCAATTCAGGGTGGGTCTGGCAGAGCTTGCTCTCTGGTAACATGGCAATGGAACGTATACCGTATACCTTATTTTTCCCATTCAAACCTCCATTTATAAGGGGACGTTCAATTGCCATGTTTGATTACCGAAGGGTATCCTATTCACAACCAAGACTGTCTGTTTCCTTCTGTGAACTGCCCATGAATTCCGTTGCCTCATATTCATCCCATTGTCTTGCATATTTTTTTCCGATTGAGTTTGACTAGTGGTTGAGTTGATGATCCCCATTTGCTGGTGTTTGTCTTCAAGCTCATCTCATATCATCTATGTGCGGCATATCTACGTGTGGTGAACATAGATCAACATGCCGCCACTTGCAGGACCATCCCGCGAATGGTAACGGCTTAGTGACCCTGGTGATGTAGGTCAGTCTCCCCGATTCGTGGTTGATCCCATATACAATTAAATATATATACATATATATATATATATGTATATTATATATATATGTACATATATGTATATATATATAATATAGAGAGTAATGTCAGGTCAGGATTAATCAATACCCCGTTATTAATCAACCTCCTCCTCCCCCAAAAAAATGCAATTTAAAAAAGGTGGCCCCCCAGGATTAATAAACCGTTTGGCTAGGACATGATTAATCAACCCCCTTTGCTGAAATCCATTTTTTTACAATCCAAATCTTATCAAATCCAATGGAATTCTATGATGATCTAATTGACTCAAGCCATATCCAAAATTTTATGGTTCAGAGGTGCTTATTATTAAGGGTGGCTTAAGGGGGGCTCCA